>ORJL011313218.1_pt1 | contig 22304 bp, 19 predicted proteins | sample 1779941 | NCBI WGS metagenome assembly ORJL01 (sample SAMEA104232317, study PRJEB22302) | groundwater metagenome | biome: forest; feature: aquifer; material: groundwater | place: USA | collected 2011-08-07 | depth 5.8 m
GTTATGGATTCCGGCTTTCGCCGGAATGACTCAAGGGGCATATTTTGCAAAGCTTTCAACGCTTTATTGGTTACCGGTTTCGTCAATAAGAAGGAGCCCTATGGAAAAACAGCATAAATTTTCTATCTGGTATGTGCTGGTCGTAATGTGGATAATCTTGCTCGTGCAGAATTTTCTGATGTCTATGTATACAATCCAGACCATTCCTTACAGCAAGTTTCTAAAATTACTTAATGAAAACAAAATTATCGAAGTGGCTATCACCGCCAACCAGTTGCAGGGAAAGATGAAAGGGGAGGGACAGGAGGCGAACAAAGAGGTGATGTTTCGCACCGTGCGCGTCGATCAGGATCTGTCGGCGCTCCTGGAACAGCGTAACGTGACCTTCAAGGGAGAAATAGAGTCCACCTTTCTCCGTGATATTCTCTCCTGGGTGATTCCGATCTTTATTTTTGGCGCGCTGTGGTACTTCATCACGAAGAGGATCACGGGTCAACAGCCCGGCTTCATGATGCTGGGGAAGAACAAGGCCAAAATTTACATGGAGGACGAGTTGAACGTCACGTTCAACGATGTCGCGGGGGTCGATGAGGCCAAACAGGAACTGACGGAAGTTATTGACTTCCTGAAGGAACCGAAGAAATTTACCGAACTGGGAGGTAAACTGCCCAAGGGCGTGCTCCTTGTCGGACCGCCGGGGACGGGGAAAACCTTGTTGGCGAAGGCCGTGGCTGGTGAAAGTCATGTCCCCTTTTTCAGCCTGAGCGGATCGGAGTTTGTGGAGATGTTCGTCGGCCTGGGGGCGGCGCGGGTGCGGGACCTTTTTGTGCAGGCCAAAGAGAAGGCGCCCTGCATTATCTTTATTGATGAGCTGGATGCCCTCGGAAAGGCCCGCGGCATCAGTCCCGTCGGGGGGCATGACGAACGCGAACAGACTCTCAATCAACTGCTGGTGGAAATGGATGGCTTTGATCCCAAGGTGGGCGTCATTCTCATGGCGGCCACCAACCGTCCGGAGATTCTGGATCCCGCCTTGCTCCGGCCGGGCCGCTTTGACCGCCATATCCTGGTGGACAGGCCCGACAAGACCGGCCGGCAGGAGATACTGAAGGTCCACCTACGCAGCGTTAAAGTGGTGGAAGGCCTGGATATAGAGAAGGTTGCCAGTATGACCGCCGGCATGGTGGGCGCCGACCTGGCGAACCTCGTCAATGAGGCGGCCCTGTTGGCTGTGCGGCACAAAAAGATGCAAGTGGAAATGGCCGATTTTGAAGAGGCCGTAGAACGGGTGGTGGCAGGTCTGGAGAAGAAGAATCGCCTGATTAATCCCGAGGAACGAAGAACGGTTGCTTTTCATGAAATGGGCCATGCCCTCGTGGCCATGTCGCTGCCGGGAACTGATCCGGTGCAAAAGATATCGATTATTCCCAGGGGAATTGCCGCCCTGGGGTATACGATGCAGCTGCCCACCGAAGACAGGTATTTGATGAGAAAGTCCGAGTTGCTGAATCGCATCGCCACGCTCTTGGGCGGCCGGGCTGCGGAAACGCTTGTCTTTGGCGATGTCTCCACGGGGGCGCATAACGATCTGTCCAGGGCCACCGATATTGCGCGGAGCATGGTGAAAGAGTACGGCATGAGCAATGATCTCGGCCAGGTATACCTCGCTCACGAAAAAAGAAGCCGCTTCCTGGAGACAGGGCTCGAACCGGTGGGAGAGTACAGTGAGGCGACGGCAGAACTGATTGACAAGGAAATCAGGGAGATCATCAGCAGACAATCCGAAACGGCCGTGAAGATCCTTCAGGGAAAAAAAGATGTCCTGGAAAAAGGCGCCGCCCTGCTCCTGGAAAGGGAGATCATTGAGGGGAAAGAGATTGCCGCCCTCCTGCTGGAAGCAACTTCCGCCTCGCCTGCCCCGCTGCCTTGATGTTCCTTCCCTCCGCGGCCGGGCCCTTTATGCCCAGCGGAGCACCGTTACAATGATGACGAAGGCTCCCGCTATGAACCGGTACCAGACAAAAGGCAGGAAGCTTTTCGTTTGTACGTAGCGCAGAAGGAAAGCGATGCTGGCGGCGCCGGTGAGGCAGGAAACGGCCATGCCGGTGAGGAAGGCCGTGTTTATCATGTCGGGATGGGAAATTACGTGCGGCAATTTGCTGAGGGCCGCTCCCAGGATGATCGGGGCGGACAGGAGGAAGGAAAACCTGGCCGCACCTTCCCGTGTCAGCCCCAAGAAGAGTCCGGCAGTCATGGTTACACCGGAGCGGGAGACCCCCGGAATAACCGCCAGGGCCTGAGACAGGCCGATGGCGAAACTGATGCCGAAGGTCACCTGGTCGGCTGATAATGCTTTCCTGCTCCTCCGGTCCGCAAGGTACAACAGGGTGCCCAGGGTGATCATCATCAGGGCGATGAGCAAAGGGTTGCGAAAGACCGTTTCGACCTTCTCCTCGAGGAGATAGCCGATGGCGCCGCCGGGGATGGTAGCGGCTACGAGATACCAGAAGAGCCGTCCGTCCTGACTTCTGGCAGCCGTGAAGCCGGCGCGCAACAGCCGCAACCAGTCCTGCCAGAAATATCCGGCCACTGCGATGAGAGTGCCCGCGTGCAGGGCGATATCAAAAGTGAGTCCCTGGTCCTCCCAGCCGAAAAGCCAGGGAATCAAGACCAGATGCGCCGAACTGGAGATCGGCAGGAACTCTCCCAATCCCTGGACCAATCCCAGCACTGCCGCTTGCAGGGTATCCAAAACCAGCCTCCTTATGTTCTTTGAGTGCGCGATCCTTTCATAACGGACCGGTCTTAGTCAAGGGCAAAGTCGCGACCCGGGAGGGGCATCTTCTATATCGCGGCATGATCCGTATCTTGGCTTGGCACCGGTTAATGATGAATCTCTTTAGAAAATTATCTTTTCTTGCTATATATTATTCGTCCGGAAATCCTAATCAAAGTTAAGCTTAAATGGAATTTGAGGGGCTTTGCGGAGGTATTTCGTGTGCGGCTTCAGGAGGTGGCGTTGATGGCTGAGAAGCAGAGAGTTCTGGTGGTGGATGACGAAGCGAGCCACCGGATCATGTTGCGGGCGGTCTTGCGGGACGAGGGATATGAGGTGGCGGAGGCGGCGGATGGCGGGGAGGCGGTGGCCGCGGTGGAGCAGGAACCCTTCGATCTGGTACTCATGGACCTGCGCATGACGGCCATGGATGGCATCGAGGCGCTCGCGGAGATCAGGCGAGTCAGCCCTCTCTTGCCGGTGCTGATCATGACGGCTTACGCTTCCGTTAAAACGGCTGTCGAGGCCCTGAAAGCCGGCGCTTTTGATTATTTGACCAAACCCCTGGATATCGAGGAGTTGAAAATCGTCATTGCCAAAGCGCTGGAATATTACCATCTCCATCAGGAAAACCGCTCGCTCAAAGAACGGCTGGGTGATCGTTTCGATTTCTCCCGCCTTGTCGGCCACAGCCGCAAAATGAGAGAACTTGTAGATACGCTTTCCCTCGTGGCGCCCACGGATGCCACCGTGTTGATCCTTGGTGAAAGCGGCACCGGGAAGGAAATAGTGGCCAACGCCATCCACCAGAACAGCCACCGGTCTCAGCAGCCGTTCATCAAGGTCTCCTGCGCCGCGTTGCCGGAAACCTTACTGGAAAGTGAACTCTTCGGCCACGAAAAAGGGGCCTTTACCGGCGCCATTGCCCGGCGGGAAGGAAGGTTCCAACTGGCCCACCGCGGAACGATCTTTCTGGATGAAGTGGGCGAGATGAGTATGACTATCCAGACGAAACTCCTGCGCGCCCTCTGTGAAAAAGAGATTGAACCGCTTGGTGGTGCACGCAGTCTCAAGATCGATGTCCGGGTCATTACCGCTACGAACAGGGAACTGGCGAAGGAAGTCAGGGAAGGACGCTTCCGGGAAGACCTGTACTACCGCTTGAACGTTGTCCCCATAACCGTGCCGCCCTTGCGGGAACGGAAAGAAGATATCCCCGAACTGGCGATGCATTTTTTTGACATCTTTTGCCGAAAGAACAGAAAAGAGCTGAAAAATATTTCTCCCAAGACGATGGACCAGCTCTTGCGCCATGACTGGCCGGGAAACATCCGCGAGTTGGAAAACTGCATAGAACGGGCGGTGATCATGGCCCGCCAGGAGATCCTCGTACCGGAGGATTTGCCACCGGAACTTCGCTCCTCGCTTCCGGACCAGGGCAATGAGATTTGTTTCTCTGCCGGGGTCAGCCTGGCGCATCTGGAACGGACTCTTATCCTGAAAACCTTGAAGGATGCCGGCGACAACCGGACACGGGCCGCCGAGATCCTCGGTATCAACCGCCGCACACTGCAGAACAAGCTGAAGGAATATGGCCTAAGTTAGCGGGCATCAAATTTGGTAATCTTCGGTGGCAAAGACCCGCATATTTCGTGGTCTGGCGAAAACCTTGTCTCCCTGCCGAAGCTGTAACTCCCGGAAGCGTCCCCGCGTCAGTTCTGCCTCGATTATCCCGCCGGTGTCCAGGCGCTCCAGTTCTAAACGCGCCACGGCGCCGGCCCCCTGAATATGGCGGATGAGCGCCTCGATTTCCTCCGGGTTCTGCCGGGTCAGTCCGATCTCGATGTCATAGGGCCGCACATAGCCCACGGCCGGGCTGTCTGCTGTTTCCCCGTATTCCGGCAGATCGATGCTGATTTTGCCCATCCGCGCCTCGCCCTTGTCTATCCGCCCGTGAAAGAGATTGACGTTGCCCAGGAAATTGTAGACAAAGGGGTTCGCCGGGCGGTCATAAACCTCTTCAGGAGTTCCTTCCTGCACGATCCGGCCCTCGTTCATCACCACTATCCGGTCGGCCACCTCCAGGGCCTCTTCCTGATCATGGGTGACAAAAACACTTGTGACATGGATCTCGTCGTGGAGCCGCCGGAGCCAGCGGCGCAGTTCGACACGCACCCTGGCGTCGAGAGCTCCGAAGGGCTCGTCGAGCAAAAGTACCTTGGGTTCCACCGCCAGTGCCCGGGCGAGGGCCACCCGCTGCCGCTGCCCGCCGGAGAGCTGGGCCGGGTATCGCTCGGCGAGGTTCTCCAACTGTACCAGTTTCAGGAGTTCATGGACCCTGGCACGGATTTCCGACTTTGAGGGGCGGTCCCGGCGCGGTTTTACCTGCAAGCCGAAAGCGATGTTATCGAAGACGGACATATGCCGGAAGAGAGCGTAATGCTGAAAGACGAATCCCACTTGGCGTTCCCGGACATGACGCGCCGTCGCTTCCTCGCCATGGAAGATGACCGCGCCGTCATCGGGTATTTCCAGTCCCGCAATGATACGGAGCAGCGTGGTCTTGCCCGAACCTGAAGGGCCGAGAAGGGCTACCAGTTCCCCGGCGGGCACGTTAAGGCTCACCTCGCGCAGGGCGTAAAAGGAACCGAATTTCTTATTGACGCGGTCAATCTGAATACTCATTTATCTTGCCTTTCCTGCGTTCATTGTTCTTGGTCCTCTCCCCTGCTTTCAGCCTGTTCGCCCCCGCCACTCCGCAAAACTCTTGACTGCCAGTGTGACGAGTGCCAGGAGCGCCAGGAGCGACGCCACGGCGAAGGCGGCGGCGTAGTTGTACTCGTTGTAAAGGATTTCCACGTGCAACGGGATGGTATTGGTGGCGCCCCTGATGTGGCCGGATACCACTGATACAGCTCCGAATTCACCCATGGCCCTGGCGTTGCAGAGGATTACGCCATAGAGCAAACCCCATTTGATGTTGGGCAGCGTCACCCGGAAAAAAGTCGCAAACCCACCCGCTCCCAGGACGATGGCGGCCTCTTCCTCCTCTTTTCCCTGGGACTGCATAAGCGGGATCAGCTCTCGCGCCACAAAGGGAAAGGTGACAAAAATAGTTGCCAGGACGATCCCCGGGACGGCAAAGAGGATCTGAATGTCCCGGGACGCCAGCCAGGGGCCCAGCCACCCCTGAAGACCGAAGAGGAGTACAAAGATGAGTCCCGAGATCACCGGCGAAACGGAAAAGGGCAGGTCGATCAGCGTCAGGAGCAGGCTCTTGCCGGGGAAGTCGAATTTGGCGATCGCCCAGGCCGCGGCCACCCCGAAGAAGAGGTTCAAAGGGACGCTGATGGCTGCCGTCACCAGCGTCAGCCGGATGGCGGCGACGGCTTCAGGTTCGCGGACGGCGGCGAGATAAGCTGCCATCCCCTTTTCCATGGCCTGGCTGAAGACTGCGGCCAGAGGTAAAAGGAGAAAAAAGCCCAGGAAGAGAAGTACTGTGCAGGTCAGCGCCCAGCGGACCGCTGCCGGCTCCGTCAGTCCTTTTGGGGGCGACTTTTTCTTGCCGCCGCCGGTTGTTTCCCAGCTCTTCATCATCGTGAATCCCTTCCGTCATTTTTCCGCGTATCTTCTGCTCCACCATTGCAGGAGGTTGATGAAAAACAGCACCAGGAACGCCGTTCCCAGCATAACGGTGGCGATGGCGGTGGCCCCGGCGTAGTCATATTGCTCCAGCTTGGTAATGATGAGGAGCGGGGTTATCTCGGACACCATCGGCATGTTGCCGGCAATGAAAATGATCGACCCGTATTCTCCTACCGCCCGGGCAAAGGCCAGGGCAAAGCCGGTAAGGAGCGCCGGCAGCAGGACGGGGAGGATGACCCGGCGAAAGGTTTGCCAGCGGGTCGCCCCGAGACAGGCGGCCGCTTCTTCCAGCTCCCCTTCCAGGTCCTCGATTATCGGCTGTACGGTGCGCACCACAAAGGGGAGGCCGATGAAGGTCATGGCCACGATGATGCCCAGGGGGGTGTAGGCCACCTTTAGTCCCTGTGGTTCCAGATAGCGCCCGATCCACCCGTTAGGGGCGTAGATGGCGGCGAGGGTGATGCCGGCAACGGCAGTGGGCAAGGCAAAGGGCAGGTCAACGAGGGCGTCAATGATCCTCTTGCCCGGCAGGCGGTAGCGGACCAGCACCCAGGCGGTAAGCAGGCCGAATACTCCATTGGTCAGTGCGGACAGGAAGGCGGCGCCGAAGGTGATCCGATAGGAGGCGAGGACCCGCGGGGCAGTGACGGCCGCCCAGAAAGTCTCCCAGGAGAGGCTCGCCGTTTTGATGATCACGGCAGAAAGAGGCAGAAGCACGATCAGACTCAAATAGAATACGGTATAGCCGAGCGCAAGGCCGAAGCCGGGGAGAACAGCTGTTTGTCGGATAAACTTTTTCATTTTATAACCTTTACAAGAACGCTATTTGGTTGGCGAATAGATCTGGTCGAATGATCCGCCGTCGGCAAAATGCTTGTTTTGGGCAGCATGCCAGCCGCCAAAGATCTCGTCGACGGTAATCAGTTTCACCTGCGGAAAAAGCTTGGCGTACTTTTCGGCCACCTGCTTATCGATCGGGCGATAGTAATGCCGGGCAGCGAGTTCCTGCCCTGCGGTTGTATAGAGGTGCTTAAGGTAAGCCTCGGCCACCGTGCGGGTTCCCTTCTTATCCACGACCTTGTCCACCACGGTAACCGGCGGTTCGGCCAGGATGGAAAGGGAGGGCACGATGACCTCGAATTTGTCCTTGCCCAGTTCGTTCACCGCCAGGAAGGCCTCGTTTTCCCACGCCAAAAGGACGTCGCCCAGTCCACGCTGCACGAAGGTGTTCGTGGAGCCGCGGGCGCCGGAATCGAGGACCGGCACATTCCGGAAGAGCCTGGTGACGAATTCATTGGCCGACGCCTCGTTGCCGCCCTTCTGCTTCAAGGCGTAGCCCCAGGCCGCCAGATAGTTCCACCGGGCGCCCCCGGAGGTCTTCGGGTTGGGAGTGATGACCTTGATTCCCGGTTTTACGAGATCGCTCCAGTCTTTGAGCTTTTTGGGGTTCCCCTTGCGCACCAGAAAGACGATGGTCGATGTGTAGGGAGAACTGTTGTGGGACAGGCGTTTCTGCCAGTCCGCCGGGAGCAGCTTGGCCTTTTCACGGATTTCATCGATGTCGTAGGCCAGCGCCAGGGTGACCACGTCGGCCGCGAGTCCGTCGATCACGGAACGCGCCTGCTTCCCGGAACCGCCGTGGGACTGCTTGACGACCACCTCTGCACCCGTTTTTTGCTTCCAGTATTTGCCGAAGAGGGCGTTGAACTCCTGGTAAAGCTCGCGGGTCGGATCATAGGACACGTTGAGTAGTTCCACGCCGGCCGAAGCGCTGGGTGGAATAAAAGCCCCCAAGGCGAAAAGCGCCATGGTCAAAAACAAGATTCCCTTGTTGCGCGTCATTTTTTACCTCCGTAAAATATAGCCTAATTCTCTATCTATTAAGTAGACTAATGGTCTAAAAAAATTTACCTAAATGGCGTAGTGGAGGGCGCCTTCCTCCAACTGTTTTGCCTTTTCCTCCCGTCCGAGAACGTCTGCCAGACTGGTGCCGTCCATGATCTTCGCCGTCGCCTCCCGGATGTCCTTCATGACCAGCCTGATGCCGCAGGTGCGTTCATCCAGGCATTCCGGACAGGGTGCATAGGCCGTCTCGCTTACACAGGGGACCAGGGCGATTGGCCCTTCCAGTATCCTGATGATCTTGCCCATGCTGATTTCTTTTGGCGTTTTGCCAAGGTAATACCCGCCACCCTTTCCCTTCCTGCTCTGCAGAATACCATTGTTTTTCAAGGTCAGCAGGATCTGTTCAAGAAATTTCTTCGGGATCCTTTCGTCCCGGGACAGATCGGCGATCAGTACCGGTCCCCATTCGTATCTCCTGCCTAGATACAACATTGCTTTCAAGGCATATTTAGTCTTTTTGGATATCACAAGTTACCCTCTGGGTTAAGAAAGTCTTTATAAACACTGGTATATTTGAAGGCATCATCGGGTGATATAACCACGGCTAAGCCGTCATTCAGATTCGCGTAATGCAAAGCGGCACAGAGTATAGCCCCTGTCGTAGGACCAACTGGAATTCCTTCCTTTCTGGCCAAGTCAATGGCCGTTTGATAGGCATCTTCATCAGACACTTGTATCGTATCATCAATTACAGAAAAGTCCAGAATCTTGGGTATATATTCTTTATCGAGTCCAGAGATTCTCTTCATGCCCGGCAGCCTGTGATTGGGAGAGGACGGTTCTACCCCGATTATTTTTATCGTCGGATTCTGCTGCTTGAGATACTTACCCACGCCGGTTATTGTCCCACAAGTACCGAAAGCGGCAAAGAAACAGTTAATTTTACCTTGTGTTTGCTGCCAGATTTCCGGACCCGTTGTTCGGTAGTGAGCTTTAACATTCGATTCGTTCTCATACTGATTAGGGCTGACATACCTGTCTTTGGTTGCCGGACTCCTTATTAAAGCATTAACTACTCCCCTGGCTCCCTCGTTAGGGAATAAAGGGCATAAGCCATCATCTGCTTCTGTGATCTTAACTCCCAATAACTTCAGCAGGATCTTTTTTTCGTCGGGAATGCGCTCGGGAACGGCTATCTCGATGGGAATGCCCATGGCATTGGCGATACAAGCCAAGGCAATTCCGGTATTGCCTGACGAAGGCTCGACAATCGTTCTGTCGCCTGTCTCCAAGGCTTTTAACATTTCCAGAGCAATTCTGTCTTTTACCGAGCCGTAAGGATTATATCTTTCCAACTTAAGATAAATCTGGAAGTCCCTGCTCGGTTTAATTCTATTTAACCTGACCAGAGGAGTTGGATTCTGCGGACTCGCTATCAACTCGGTGATATCGCCATAGACCCGGAGGCGGTTGTGTTCTTGTTGTTCGTCTTTCATCGTTTCATTCCTTTTGATCCTAACTAGAATTTTTGCACCGGAAATAAGATGCCTCCAAAGATAAGATAAGCAATAATAAGCGTCCAGACGATATTGAAGGCCTGGGCAATCAGGAAAGCCGCTGCCGGTCGGCCGCCGCCCATCGACACCAGTTCCTTGAATTTTGTCTCCATGCCGATGCACAGGAAGGCGAGGGTAAACCACCAACCTCTTATTCCCGCGGTAACGCCGGTTACCGTTTTAGCTGCGGCATCAGACATGACGAAAGAAAAGAATAACGAGGCAACAATGAAACCAAGCACGAATTTAGGGAACCGGGACCATATTTCCCGGGCACTCGGTTTTTCTTTGCCGGCCTGCCCTTTGAATGTAAACCAAAGGGACAGCAGGAAAGCGGCCACGCCGATCAGCACGTTTTGCGCCATCTTCACGACCACGGCTACCGCCATGGCGATTTCCCCGGCTATCGAACCAGCCGCCACGACCGCGCCCGTGGTATCGATGGTACCCCCAAGCCAGGCGCCTGCAACTACCGGATTCATGTCCACCATTTTGGCTATGAACGGCTGGATGATCAGCATGGGAACAGCACAGAGGAGAACCAGGGATATGGTATGGCTTACCTTTTTAGGATCTCCCTTTATTGCTCCTCCCGCGGCGATGGCCGCGGAAACGCCGCAGATGGAGACCGCGGCCCCGAGGATAGCAGCGAATTCATCGTCAAGGTCAAGTCGCCGGGCAACCCACAAGCACACATAGAAAACTGCACATATAACGATAAGGGCCTGCATGATGCCGAAAGCCCCGACTTTGGCAATAGTTGTAAAGAGGACTTCGGCGCCTAGGAGGACAAGGCCAATTTTAATAAAGAATTCCGTTTTTACTGAGGTCTTGAGCCATTCGGGCACCCCGACCGTATTGCTGATGGCCAGGCCAATGAGGAGCGCCCAAAAAACTACTTCCAGACCGTAGTAAGAGATGCCAGCATTGCCAGCAATGAAAAAAGAAATGGCCGAAAGGATAAAGATCAAGGGGAAACCCTTGATGAAATTGCCAACCGAGGACCCCATCAAGAACAGCCCGGCGGCGCCAAGTATCCCTAAACCGATGAGGAGATAAAGTGCTTGCAAGAGATTGTCACCGGAAAAGACTTTTCCCATGGAGGCACCGGCAGCGCCTTTTATCTCCGCGGCCAATCGGTCGGCCTTTTTTGCCATATCCTTATCTTTTGTCTCTTTTGCAGCCTTTTGGAGACCTGCCGCGGCACCACCGCTAATTTTTCGGTCCTTGCCATCCAGGGCAACTTTCAGCTCGGCTGCCTTAAGTTGCAAACCGGCCTCGCCTTGCTTTGCGGCATCTTCACTCAAAGATTGTACCTTTATTGACCAACCGACAGCCTCTTCTGCGAAAGATATATCGGCCATCCACCTCCAACTGGGCAGCTTAAAAGAGGCGCCGGTGCTAAAAATGATTAGGATTATAAAGCCTATCCATACCGACATCCAGTCTTCATTCTTCCAGAGCGCTGTCCAATCCATTACTTCTTTCTCCTTCTCCGTTTAAATATATCCGGTTCCCAGCGAATCCTGTTTAATTTTATCTCTACGTTGTGTCGTATAAGCATGAAATTATTGTCATAATATTGATACCGTAATTTCTGCATTTTTTTGATTATATCACCCTACTAAGTCTATAGACTGTACAACTATCACCGAGAACTCTGATTGTCAAGCATCCTTTTGAAGTGTCTTAAAAAAATTTTTAGTTACGACCGACGTAAATCTCAACTGCGAAAAAAAATCCCTATTATCCGGTCCCGGGACTAACAGGTGCGAAAAAAAATCACTCTTTTCAATACATTCTGAAGGCCAGGTATCTTGCTGATCAGTATATAGCTCAATATTACAGCATGATAGATATATGTTGCGCAAGACAGGGGACTGGCATGCCGGTTGCTTAATGAGCCCGATGATAATGACGGATCTGTAAAAAGTTCACTCCGCCGTCACGACCGCCTGGATGGGAGAGACGCCAACCGGGGTCGGGAAGCGAAGAAAAAACACTGGAGGTAAAGATGAAAATAAATTTGACGGTACCATTTATTTCGCTCATGGTTTCATTGTTGCTTGCCTGGCCGGCTATGGCGCAACATGATCACGGGGCCCACGGAGGCCATGGAACGCCAGGGCCGCCGGCCGGGCATCAGGAACCGGCGATGAAAATGACTAACACCGACGTATTGGCCGATGGGGTACAGGTGACTTTTATGGTCATGGCAAACGAGATGCACCGGGGTATGCTGGCGCAGATGAAAATGAAAGATGACGTGGAGCCGGGGACGACCCATGACATTATGGTGCTGCTGCGCGATGAGAAGACCGGCCGGGAGTTTACCGATCTCCGGGTGACCCTGAAAGTCGTCGGTCCAGATGACAAGGAGCAGGTCAAGCCGGGCAATTACAAAAGCATGATGAGGACCTATGACGCTTACTTCAACCTCAAGGAACCGGGCCGATACCAGGTATTGGTCCTCTTTGAAATCGGCGGACAGAAGCGCGTCATCGGTCTTTCTTACGACCGGTAGGGACTTACGCGGGCGCGTCGGCCGCCAAAAAAACCTTGACTGCCTTCCGGCGTCTCTGTTATTTGGCTCACAGGGTGGAAAGTAATATCCCCGGGCAGGGTACATGAGTCATTTGCTTCGTCAACATAACGCATTATTTGTGATCGTGGCCATCATTGTCATATGGATGACTATTTTGTGCCGCTATTCCGCCGCCGGGGAACTGTTCGGCGGGGAGAGGAGCGGATTCAGTTCTGCAAGTGTGGGTGAAAGCGAAAAGCAATGTCCTTTCTGCCCTCCCGATGAACATTCCACACCCGGCCAGGACGGGGCTGCGTGCGATTGTCCCGGCCATTTACCCCTTAATATGAACCCTGTCCAGGTCGGTTACTTTTTACCGGCAACGCCCTTCCACCCTTTCGAGCCCTTCCGAGCCTTACCCGAGGTATATCGTTCCATCTTCATCCCTCCGCAAACACTCGTTTAACGGGCTAAAGCGCAAGCTTTATCCTGCCGAAAGGGAGCAGTGCGTCTGAATTCAGGACTGCTCCCCCTGCTCTATTTATTAATATACTTTAGATAAAACAAGGCATTACCAGCAAGGAGGCAATCTTGTTACGACCAGTTACTGTAAAGAGTATCGTCACTCTTTTATTCATATTAGGCAATTTAACCGGTGCGACCATAACAGAGGCGGTGGAACAGATCTTCGATCTACCCCAGGCCGTGGAATATTCCCTGCAAAATAACGGCGAATTAAAGGCCCTGAGGGAAGAGATGGAGATCCGCGAGGCAGGTAAAATCAGGGCCGGCCTCTACCCCAATCCTGTCCTGGAGATGGACGGAACCACAGGGGAACTGACGGGCAGCAGATTTGAAAACAGCCTGTCGGTCGGTGTTTCCCAGGAATTCTTGACCGCCGGAAAGCGAGAGAAACGTCTGCAGGTCGCCGGAAAGGAAGGGGAAAGTTTTGCACGGCAGATAGACAACGCAGTTAGGCAGCTAAGGGCAGAGGTAAAAATCACTTTCTACGACCTGGTGCTCGCCGAAAAAAGGACGGCCTTGGCCGAGCGCTCCCTTGCCCTCACCGGGCAATTCCTCAGTGTTGCCGGAGAGCGGTTTGAAGCGGGCGATGTATCGGAACTGGAGGTAAATCTGGCGCGGGTGGAGGTTGCCCGGAGCGAAGGACGCCGGGTCGAGGCCGAACGGGAGCTCTATCCGGCCAGGGCTCGCCTCCTCACTCTCCTGGGTCTTCCCCCCGAAGAAGCGATAGGCTTCAGCGGCTCGCTGGCAGGAGGACAATTGGCGAACGCCCTCGGCGACCTGCAAGCGACGGCGCTGGCAAAACGCCCCGACCTGCAGACGCTGAAGGCGGAAAAGAATAAGAGTGACTCCGAAATCGCCCTGGCTCAGGCAGAACGGACTCCCAATGTGACGGCGGGTTTCGGATACAGGCGAGAGTATTCGGCTAACGAAGCCGGCGAGAGCACCGTGAAGGACCAGGCTAATATTATCGGACTGAAGCTATCGATACCGCTCCCCATCTTCGACCGGAACCAAGCCGGCATCCGCGAGGCGCAGGCGCGGAAGGCAAGTGCCGAAAATCGTTATCTCTTCGCACGTAAAGCCATCCTACGGGAGGTGGAAGCGGCCTATGCGAGGCTGATGACGGCAGAGAAATCCCTCTCGATCTACGCCCGGGATATTATCCCCCAGTTGGAGGAAAACCTGGAGCTGGTCCAGGAAGCCTACCGACTCGGCGAGGTGGGGATTCTCACGGTTATTGAGGAACAGAAGAAGTTTTTCGAGGTTAACGATGGCTATCTTGCGGCCCTCCATAACCGGCAGACGGCGCTGGTGAGGCTGGAAACGGCGGTAGGCGAAGATTGGGACGAGAAAACACCGGGAGGTGGAAAGTGAAAAAAAAAGTTATCATTATCGGAATTATCCTGGCCGTGGCACTAAGCGGCGGCTTTATCTATCGCTTCATCAACCTTAAAAGCGGCGGACATACTGAAAAGAAAGGAGCGGGGTACAAGGAAGAAAAAGCGGGCAGCCATGATGATGTTAAAGAGCATCAGGAAACAAAGGAAAGCGCCGGGGGACACGACGAGCACGGGGAAGCGGGCAGGGTGAAGATGACCGCCGAGATGCAGAAGCAGAACGGCGTGGTCGTCGCTCCGGTGAAAAAGCAGCAGTTGGGCGGCGTGATCAACGCCACCGGCAAGGTGGAAACCAATGCCGACCGCATTGCCCATGTGTCGCCCCGCATCTCCGGCAAGATTGTTGCGGTCAAAACCTCCCTGGGGGATAGTGTCTCGGCCGGGCAAACCCTGGTGATCCTGGACAGTGTCGAGCTGGGTGAGGCCCTCAATCGCTACCATCAATCAAAAACAAAGCTTGCCCTGGCCCAGTCCAATTTGGAGCGGATTAAAAATCTGGTGGAGAAAAAGATCGCGGCCCGTAAGGATATCCTCCAGGCGGAGAGCGATTTCAAGATCACTCAAACCGAACTGCACACCGATGAAGAACGCTTATCCCTCTACGATATCTCAACCGCCGATCTTCAAGGGGAAGACCACAAAAAACCGTTGCTGCCGGTTCGCTCCCCTATCGGTGGTATCATAACCGAAAAGCACGCCATCGTTGGCGAACTTTCCGATCCCTCCAAAAGCCTCTACACCGTGGCCGATCTCTCCTCGGTCTGGGTATTGGTGGACATCAATGAAAAAGACCTGGCAAAGGTGCGCCGCGGGCAGGCAGCCGTGGTAAGAGTGGGGGCCTACCCGGAAGCAAAGTTTCGCGGCCGGATTACCTACATAGCCGACCTGGTCGACGAGGCGACCCGCACCGTCAAGGCGCGGGTGGAGGTGCAAAATCCCGGCCGGAAATTGAAGCCGGAGATGTTTGCCAGTGTCGAACTGGCGCTGCCGGCTGATGCAGCGCCGGCCCTGACCGTTCCCGAAGATGCCCTGCAGGATATTGATGGTAAAAAGGTGCTCTTTGTGACGGCTGAAGATGGAACAGAGTTCGAGCCCCGCCAGGTACAACCGGGGCGCACATCAGGCGGTATGGTGGAGATTGTTTCCGGCCTGAGAGAGGGAGAACGCTACGCCGTCAAGGGATCGTTCCTGCTCAAGTCGGAGCTGAAAAAGGGCGAAATAGTCGATCAACACGGCCACTAAATCAACGGGAGATGATCGCAAATGTTAGAAAAAATAATTGCCTATACTTTAAAGCAGCCAGGAATGGTTATCTTCCTTTCACTTTTAATTATCCTGTTCGGATTGTATTCATATTTAAGACTACCGATTGACGCTTTCCCGGATGTAACAAACATTCAGGTTGAAGTCGTCAGCCACGCCGACGGACTATCGGCGATAGAGATTGAGAGAAATGTAACGTACCCGATTGAGATGGCAATGCGCGGTTTGCCGGACATTGAACAAATGCGTTCTGTTACAAAGTTCGGCCTCTCAATTGTCACAATAGTTTTCAAGGATAATGTTGATATTTACTTTGCGCGGCAGTTGGTATTTGAGCGCCTGGCGGAAGCAAGAGAAAAGGTCCCTAAAGGCGTTGAAGTTGCCATGGGACCAATCGGTACGGCAATGGGAGAAATCTATCAATATACGCTTGAGGGGAAAATGCCGCAGGATCCGCTGCAAAAACTTTCCTACTTGACAAACTTGAGAACAATTCAAGAGTGGATTATCACCCCGCAGTTGAAAAGTGTTGCCGGCGTGAATGAAATAAATTCTTTCGGCGGTTATTTTAAACAATATCAAGTAATCGTCTCGCCGGAAAAATTGCTGAAACATAACGTAACAGTAGATGACGTCTATTCTGCGATCGGCAACAACAATCAAAATGTCGGCGGCAATATTCTGGAACGGAATACAGATCAATATATCGTTCGCGGCGTAGGATTGATTAAAGATATCAGTGATATAGAAAATATTGTCCTGAAATCTCAAAAAGGAACGCCTACGTACATACGAGACGTGGCTCAGGTAAAGATCGGCGAAGCCGTGCGTATGGGCGCGGCCATGAAGAATGGCAAAGATGAGGCCGTAGGTGGAATAGTCATGATGCTGCGTGGTGAAAACAGTCGTGACGTTGTTCGCCGGGTGGCGGAGAAAGTTGCGGAAATCAACGAAAACAATGTCCTTCCGGAAGGCATCAGGATAATTCCTTATTACGATAGAAGCGATATTGTGAGTGCCAGCGTCAACACGGTAAACAAGGCGCTGATTGAAGGTTCCATCCTTGTCCTGATTGTACTGTATCTATTGTTGAACAGTTTCAGAGGAAGTTTTGTAGTTCTTATCGCCTTGCCCCTTTCGCTGCTGGCGACATTTATTGTGATGAAGCTGGTCGGGATAAGCGCGAATCTGATGTCCCTCGGTGGTCTGGCAATCTCCATCGGCATGATAATAGACACGACAATTATTCAAGTGGAAAACGTCCAGCGACATTTAAGCGAAGATGGGAATCAACGCACTAAATTATTTACGGTGCTCAAAGCGGTGATGGAAGTCAGAAAGCCAAGTATCTTCGGCGAACTTATCATTGCCATCACCTTTATACCCATTCTTTCCCTGGAAGGTATTGAAGGAAAGATGTTCGGACCACTGGCCATAACCGTTGCGATCGCGCTTCTTGCATCACTGTTCCTTTCCGTATTTGTTATTCCGGTTCTCTGCCTACTGTTTCTGAAACCGCTGCCGGAAAAAGAAAGCCTCATCATGCGGTATGCAATGAAATTGTATGTGCCGCTCCTGAAATATGCCATGAACAGAAAAAAAGTCATTCTGAGTATTGCCGGCGTATTTCTGATTGTTTCGCTGTTTTTCGTAACAAGATTAGGAACGGAGTTTATACCGATAATGGATGAAGGCTCTTTTGACATGGATGTGTCCATGCTTCCCGGGGTTTCCCTGGCAACCGCGATGGAAGTTAATCAACGTGCCGCAGAAAAACTGAAACAGTTTGATGAACTGGATGTGGTGGTGTCGCGAACGGGACAAACCGGTGTGGCCCTGGATACCAGGGGATCGGATAAAACGGGGTATGTTGGTATATTCAAACCAAAGAGTGAATGGAAAAGGGATGTTTCGAAGGAAGAATTGACCAATGAAATGCGTGAGTCATTGGAGTCCATTGCGGGTATCAGTTTCGGATTCAGTCAGCCGATCCAGTGCCGAATCGACGAACTTGTTGCCGGAACACGCGCGCAACTGATTATTAAGTTATTTGGCGAGGATATTGACGTGCTGAATAGTAAATCAGCTGAAATTGCGAAAGTTCTCTCTTCCATTAAGGGTGGGACCGATTTGATTACGGAAAAGGTTTCCGGGCAGCCATACCTGACAGTCAACATCGACCGGGCAAAAATAGCACGGTATGGGTTGAATATCAGCGATGTTCAAAATGTAATCGAAATAGCTGTCGCCGGGAAATCCGCATCCCAATTTTATGAGGAGAACCGGAGCTTTGACATAACGGTTCGTTTGCCGGAAGAAAGAAGAAATTCTCTCGAAGCCATCAAAAATATTCTTATCACGACAAAATCGGGCATGAATATTCCACTCGAACAATTAGCCGAAGTAAAAATGATTGAAGGGCCAGTGCAGATAAGCCGCCAGGACGGAATCAGAAGAATCGGGATCGAAATGAATGTCAGCGGTCGGGATATTGGCAGTTTTGTCGCCGAAGCCAAACAAGAGATAAAAGAGAACGTCAAGCTGCCCCCCAGATACTATCTTAGCTGGGGCGGTCAATTTGAGAATCAGCAGCGGGCGATGAACAAACTGATGATCATCGGACCTGTGGCCATCGGATTAATCCTGCTTCTCTTATACGTTACGTTCAGATCGATTCGCCTGGCGCTGCTGGTAATCTGCAACTTGCCATTTGCTCTCATCGGCGGAATCTTCTCTATTTACATATCCGGACAATATTTGTCTGTTCCGGCTTCCGTGGGATTTGTAGTCCTCTTTGGCGTTGCTGTTTTGAACGGCTTGGTGCTGGTATCGCGCATCTCGCAATTGCGCGAAGAAGGACTCGGTTTGCAGGAAGCAATCAGGAAAGGGAGTCTGGACAGGTTGCGCCCGGTCTTGATGACCGCATCAATAGCAATTTTCAGTTTGATTCCGATGCTGTTGGCTAGCGGGACGGGTTCAGAAATTCAAAAACCGCTGGCGACGGTTGTTGTGGGGGGCTTGATTACTTCAACCTTGCTCACTCTATTAATTATTCCATCGGTTTACAGCTGGTTTGAAAAGAGGAAAGTTGAAGCAGAGATGTAAATGAATTGGCATCTGAGTGTCTTACATACCAACGAAATATTATTAAGAAGGGGAATTATATGAAAGAGATAAAGGCCATAATAAGACCATTCAAATTGTTGGAAGTATCCGAAGCACTTAAAAAAATCTTAGGACTGCCGGGAGTGACGGTATCGGAAATCAGGGGATTCGGGAAAAGCAGGGCTAAAAACGCCAAAGACAAAGTTGTTTACGAAATGGTGGAATTTATCCCCCGCATCCAATTAGAAGTCGTGGTAGCTGATGAGATGGTTGATGAAGTTGTCAACGTAATCCAGAAATATTCTCATACCGGCAATACCGGTGATGGGAAAATCTTTGTGGCTAATGTCGAAGAAGTAGTAAAGATAAGAACAAATGAACGGGGAAAAGATGCGATTTAGGATGCCAAATGCTCCAGTCAAAGAAATGAGACGCTTCGTCGCTATGATTTCTATACTGATTATCACAACCGGTTGTGCGGGCAACTATGAACTTATTAAAGCAGCGAGCAGCAGTGCCCGTCACGATGTGTTTCAGGAGATTGCCCCGGGAGCGGCTCCAGTGCCCGGATATGCCGACCTGCGTATCAATTCCACCCTGAAGACCCACCACCCCGGCATGTACTCGGCGAAAGATATACACGGTACAACGGATTATAAGATCATACTGAATATCGACGGGCAGGCTGCCGGATTGTACGCTCATTTGCGGGGAGAAAATATTGACTGCGGGGCTTTCAATGATCCCGAAGCCGTTGAGGGGATAAGATACCATTTTTCGAAGAGCATCCGTATCAAGGCGGGAACCCATAGAGTAATTATCGCCATTCCTGCCGATGGCCTTGTGGTAGAGCGAGAAATTACATTGCCGGAAGGGAGCTGCAACAGCCTGACTTTGGAGCCCGTTTACAGATCTGCGCCTGCCCAGCGGCGCCCGGGGTTTTATGGGGCAACCAGCTTCACCGAAGGTTTGAAAGGATTAAGGCTGATCTTGAACGGTAAACTGTTGTAAATGGTTCGTGTGGAGGAAACAACATGGAATTCATCGCGCAGGACTCTGATCACGGGAGAAAGTCGTTTTATAAATGGGCGGCGGTGCTTTCCGCTGTCACAGTTACTTACAATCTTCTTGAAGGGGCGATCTCGATTTACTTTGGACTCGAGGATGGCACCATTACTCTTTTCGGTTTCGGCGTAGATTCCTTCGTCGAAGTATTATCAGGCCTTGGCATCTGGCACATGATTCGGCGGATGAGGGAGAATGAGAAAACAGATCCCGACAGGTTTGAAAAAACCGCGCTCAAAGTGACCGGTGCCGCTTTTTATATCCTGTCCCTGGGCTTAATCTTAGTCGCTGTGATCAATATCTTTCAAGGTTACAAGCCCGAGACCACGGTGTGGGGCATTATCATTTCCCTCATCTCCATTTTGACCATGTGGCTTCTGATGCATTACAAAATGAAAATTGGCCGGCGTTATAATTCTCCAGCCTTAATAGCCGATGGGAACTGCACCAAGACCTGCCTCTATCTATCCGTGGTTCTCCTGACCGCCAGCATCGGCTATGAAGTTACCGGCCTGGGGATATTGGACCCCATTGGCGCAACAGGTATTGCCGTTTTGTCCTTTAGAGAGGGAAAGGAAGCCTTCGAAAAGGCACGTGGCAATCTTGTGTGCAGTTGTCAAGGCGGTTGTCAGGAATAGAGGGTAGTTAAGGCAAGCGGCGCAGGCGCTTAGTTGTTGGGGAGGAGAAACGGATATTCCCCATATTGAAACTAGCAGAAAAAATATCTCACTTCCCATCTTCTGGACCTTAAGTGCGAAAAAAAACCGCACCATAATTATTCCCTGTGAAGACAGCCATGCTGTTTTACCTTTAGATTACAGTGAATTAATGTCATTAGCAGGTGAATTTTAAATCTGGCACGCCTGTTGCTTTAAGCAAGACAAGCATTGAGAAAAGCATTCAGAGGGGACGAAAGTGCATAACAACTGCCGACATTGCGGGAAAGATACGGAACCGGGTAAGCTTTACTGTCCCGTCTGCTCAGACGTGGCCGGCAGCGGCAAGCCAAAAAAATTCTGGCTTTTTGCCGTTTTGTTTTCGGTGTTGCTGCTGGTGCTGGCCGGGATGATGCTTGCCCATGCCCATATCGATATCCGTGATTTTTCCTGGGCCGATCTGACCGGCAGGCCGGCGGCCGTGATCAATGGCGAAGCGGTCGGCCGCGGCGAATTGCGGCGGCGTGTCGATGCGGGCCGGCGGATTATCGAACGGCAATACGGCGGGGATTTTTTCTCCGGGACAGCCGGCCGGGAACGTCTTTCTTCGTTGCGCCGCGACGTAATGGAGCGAATGCTGGAAGAGCGGCTGGTGGTCCAGGAAGCCCAGCGGCTGGGCATCAGGATAAGTGACGAAGCAGCGGAAAAGGAAATCAGGCGTATTGGCGGCGAAGTTTACGGTTCCCCGGAAGACATGAAAAAGATGCTTGCTGAGGATGGCTTGTCACTGGAGAACATCAGGAACCACTTCCGGAACAATATGACTTTTCAGGCCTTGGCCGCCATAAAGGCTTCCGGTGCGGCGAGTGAGGAAAAGGGGCAGGCGCTCTTTAACGACTGGTTAAACCGGGCCAAAAAGGCGGCCAACGTGACGGTCTATGAGTCTTACGCGAGCGCGGCTGCCGGCCCTCAGCAGGGAGGCTGCTGCGGTTTGGGAGGCGGTCCCGTTGCGGCGGGGACTTCGGGATGCGGCGGTACGGGGGGATGCGGCGGCCAGAAGCCTGCCGCTTCTGTGGATCCGGTAACGGAGAAAAAAGCCAAAGACGCGGCCCTGGCTGAACTTAGAAAAACAAAAGCAAACGTGGCAGGTTTGCAGGCCCGGGTCAGCGATTACGGTTGCCATGTGCAGGTGGACATAGAGGAAAACGGAAAAACGATTAAATCCTATTCCTATCGGGATGGGCAGGTCTTGGAAATTTAAGTTGAGGTGTTGAGAGATGAAAAAAGGGGTTAAGGTAGGGAAAGAGTCAAAGAAAAAAGAGGAGTTGTTGGGAAGGAAGAAGAGTTTGGGCCTGGCCGGATTGGGCGCGGTGGTTGTGGTTGCCGTACTGCTGGCTTCCTGGCTAACTTTTCGCGAGGGCGAGGCCAGGCCGGCAAAGATAGCGGGCAGCCAGGTGCTGGACAAGGTAAATTACAAGAATCAGAATGTGGCGATGTCGCCGGTGGAAGCGACGGCGACCGGCGGAGCGATCGAGTTGCCGCTGGATGCGGTCAAGGATAAGAAGCTGGTATCTTTCAGCTACGGGAATAAAGAGAAGCGGCTTCCCCTCATGGCTTACATTACCCCTTCCGGCAAACTGGTGACGGCCATGAGTGTTTGTGAACCCTGCCGGTCCAACAAGTTTCATATCGAAGGCAACAACATGGTCTGCAATTCCTGTTTCACCAAATGGGACCTCGAGACCCTGGAAGGGCTGAGCGGCGGCTGCCTGAAATATCCCCCCGATGTACTTGCCCATACGGTGCAGGGGAATAAGATTGCGATCAGGGAGAAGGATGTCCTGAACTGGAAGCCCAGGATTTAGTAAGTTAGAATTTGTTTACTTGCCGTAAACAAATTCGTTAACGCACTTATCCCGTTTATCGGGGTTTAAGGCAGGGGGCAGA
>ORJL010838745.1_pt1 | contig 22293 bp, 21 predicted proteins | sample 1779941 | NCBI WGS metagenome assembly ORJL01 (sample SAMEA104232317, study PRJEB22302) | groundwater metagenome | biome: forest; feature: aquifer; material: groundwater | place: USA | collected 2011-08-07 | depth 5.8 m
TCACGTGGCCAACGCCGAGACATTGAGCATGGAAGCAGCATTCCCCAGATTCTTGGAGATAGAGCGCAAATATGGCAGCCTGACCAAAGCTGCCAGGGCATGGTCGCGAGCTAGAGCAAAGGAAATGCAACCACTCTCTGCATTCATGACACTGCGAGGAGGCCTTGGCTATCTGACCAATACGTTAGTTAAGAAATTAGACGGCCACATCAAAACTGGCCAAGTTGCCGAATCAATCGCGCCCTTTGACAACCGCAGTGAAAGATTGAAGGTATACATTAAAGGAGGGGTATCGCTGGAGGCAAACGCAGTAATCCTCACAACTCCTGCTGACCACGCCGCAAGGATCTTAGGGGCTTGGGTTCCAAACTTGGCTTCTGATCTAACAAAGATTCGAACTGTATCCAGTGCAACCATATCCCTGGCTTACAATCCTGATCAAGTCAAGGGCCTTCAAAGAGGCACGGGCTTCCTGGTGCCGCGCGGAGAGCGCAGTCGTCTGTTAGCATGCACTTGGACTTCCTCCAAGTTCCCTAGCAGGGCACCCCAAGGAATGATATTACTCCGTGCAGTTGTAGGTGGCTATAGAGACCCCGATATCCTGCAATTGGATGACGAGGCTTTATCATCGCTTGTAAAGAGCGACGTTAGCCGCCTGATGGGAATTACAGGCGAACCATTGCTAACGCGTGTTTTCAAATGGCCCAATGCCCATCCACAATATGAAGTGGGACACCTGCAGCGTGTGAGCGATATAGAAAATAGGTGCCCTCCAAGTTTGATCCTGGCCGGCGCATCTTATCGTGGCTTGGGTTTGCCAAATTGCATAGGCCAGGGACAGACAGCAGCAACTGCTGTGTTGAAGCGATTGAAGATAGAACAGAAAGAGACGGGAGGTGTAACCTCATGAACGCCGTTAGCAATAGACCTACAATCAGCGAGAAACCCTCGTATTTTGATGTGGACTTTGAGCAAAGGCCCTTTACTGTTGCCTGGGAGATAACTCGTGCGTGTGCTCTGCGATGCCTTCACTGTAGAGCGGAGGCTCAGACCAAGCGGCATCCTGACGAGCTTACGACAGAACAAGGCATGCGCCTTATAGACCAAATCGCGGATATGAAGATTCCAGTCCTGGTCTTGACTGGGGGCGACCCCATGTTGAGAAAAGACCTCTTCGATCTGGTGAGCTACGCTACAAGCAAGGGGCAATACGTCAGCCTATCGCCCAGCGCCACAAAGCTGGTCACTAAGCAAGCCCTCAAAAGGCTTCACGAAGCTGGCCTGAAGATAGTGCACGTAAGTCTGGATGGGTTATCACCTGAGACCCACGACGCTTTCAGGGGATTTCGAGGGTCCTACCAGCGGACAATGGAAATCGTTCAGGATATGAGGCAAGAAGGTATACCCTTCCAGATAGGGACTACCGTCAGTCGCTATAACTATCATGAGCTGCCGAAGGCGGCTGAAATGGTAAGCGCAATGGGCGTGGCAGTCTGGAGCGTATTCTTCCTTGTGTGTACTGGTAGAGGAAAGGCTCAGGACATTGTGTCTGCCCAGCAGCACGAAGACGCCTACCATTTGCTTTACGATTTGTCCTTAAAGTCTAAATTCAGAGTGCGGACCACCGCGGCTCCTGCATACAGGAGAGTAGTGATACAAGAGAAGAGGAAAGCTATGGGGCAGACCACTTCTGGCAACGGCGGCAAAATCGCCTGGGAACAGACCGGCGCCGGATACGCCTTTCGTGAAGGCGTCGCCCCACAAGAACGCGGTGTTAATGACGGCGATGGCTTTTGTTTCGTAGACCACCTGGGCAACGTCTGTCCCAGCGGATTTCTGCCACTGCCCGCCGGAAACGTAAAGAATGATTCGTTGGCAGAGATATACAAAAACGCACCACTATTCCGTCAATTGAGGGACAAGAGCCTGCTAAAAGGCAATTGTGGAATATGCGAGTTCAAGCAGATATGCGGCGGTTCGAGAGGCAGGACGTACGCTCTGACAGGCGATTACCTGGCTTCTGAACCTACATGCATTTATCAGCCCAAATGGGAGGTTTAGTTACAATGCCCTCGCAACTCACTGGCGTTATGCTTATGGCTTATGGTACGCCCAAGAATCTGGACGAGGTTGCGCCCTATTACAGGTCAATCCGGGGAAGTAGAGAACCCAAGAAGGAGGAAATAGACGAGCTTAGGGAGCGGTACAGGAAAATAGGTGGAAGCACACCTCTGCTCAAGATAACTCAGAAAGTGGCCAAATCTCTGGAAATGGAGCTAAATAGTGCAGGCACAGGAAAATACCGTGGCTATGAGGGTATGAAGCACTGGCATCCCTTCATCGCCGAGACCGTAAGTAAAATGGCCAAGGACGGTGTAAATCAGATAGTGGCCCTCCCAATGGCGCCACACTATTCTCAGATGAGCATTGATGGATATAAAGCTGCCGTCAGTGAAGCCGTAGGTGCATTGCCGAAGCCTGTTCCAGTACGTTTCATTGAGAGTTGGTACCAGAATCCCCTTTTCATTTCCGTAATGGCTCAAAGGGTGAAGGAGACTTTGGAGTCAACTTTTGGGCGAGGAGCCGCAAAGAAAGTCGAAGTCATTTTCAGCGCCCACAGCCTTCCTAGACGCATTCAGAAATGGGATGATCCCTATCCCAAAGAGTTGCTGCAAAGCAGCGAAGCCGTAGCTAAGGCAGCCAATCTAACGTTTTGGCGATTCTCCTATCAGAGCGCCAGCCATACTGGCGAGCCTTGGCTGGGGCCAGATATCTTGGAGACACTCTCCGATCTGGCAAGGCAGAACAAGTTGAAAGTCTTGTCAGTACCCATCGGGTTTATGACCGACAACCTGGAGATACTGTACGACATTGATGCTGAAGCGCAAGAACTGGCGAAAGGACTTGGAATGACCCTCAAGCGCATCGAAATGATGAACGACTCACCTGCATTCGTAAAGACTTTGGCGAACATAGTCCTCACTGGCGAAGGTGCTCGCGCATCGAGTTTCTGACATGCGCTCTGCCCGAGAAAAGACTGCACTTTGGAAGCAAGGCAGAGGCTCTTGCTTCTTTGTTTCCCCCCATATCTCGAAGTAGTTCACCGGATAATTGCGTATAATGAGTGGCGTTGTAAAGGCAATCAGCCAGGTCATGCTCTCGACCTCATATTTGTGCAGCATCGTCTGAACGAGGAGAAACCATGAACGGAAGACAACTCAAGGACAAAACAAAGGCTGGGGGCGTAGTCTACGGCACAATGCTGACCACATCGAGAAACCCTCGCTGGGGACCGCGCATCGCCGAGTTCGGCCTGGATTTCGTCGTTGTTGACACAGAACACTCTCCTTTTAGTAGAAGCGATGTTGCGGATCTTCTTGTGGTGCTTAACTACACCGGCGTGGTTACCATCGTAAGAGTTCCCATCCCAAGTTCCCACTACGTGACCATGGCTCTCGATGCAGGCGCTCAGGGTATCCTTGCTCCTTACTGCGAGACCGTGGAAGAAGTAAAAGAAGTTGTGGCCGCTGCAAAATGGCACCCGCTAAAGGGCGCTCTTGCCACACGCGTAATGGAGACCGGCCAGTTGCCCAGCGAGGCAACTCGTAAGTACCTGGAAAACCTCAACATAAACAACGTCTGCATCATAGGCATTGAAAGCGTGCCTGCCATGGAAAACCTGGATGCTATTCTAAAAGTCCAAGGAATAGACGCAATCTTCGTGGGGCCAAACGACTTGAGCATATCCTTGGGAGTCCCAAACCAGTATTCACATCCTAGCTATGAAGCCGCCCTCCGACAAATATTGTCCAAGTGCAAGGCAGCAGGAATACCGGTGCTTATACATCATCAGACTGTGGAATTGACTAAGAAGTGGCTGAAAGAAGGAGCCAGATTCGTTTTGTACAGCAGCGACGCTCGCACAATGCACAGTGGACTCGTCGGAGAGTTCGCTTCAATCAGGAAGGTAGGCGAAGAGCAAGGGGAACTCCGCAGCAAGAGTTCACCCAAGTCCAGCGAGGTAGTCTAATAACTCCTCTCCCAATCTGCACAACAGGCTACATGGACTTCTGGTATCGAGACACAGCTAACGTGGCCTTCTCCACTTTGCTCTGTCTCAGCCGTAACACAGAAGATAACGCGCCTAGGGCGCCAATGCCAAGGCACAACAGACCGACCGCCTCGTAATTGCCCATAGAAAGAGCAAGGCCCCCAAGCGCAGGGCCAAGCAGAAATCCAATTTGATTGCTGATTGGCACCATACCGATGGCAGTCCCTTTCAACTTCTCTCCGCCGATAATTGAAAAGGCAGTCAGCACCATCATGAACGGGATGTAGATTGCACCCACGAAAACCAGGGCGAAGAATATGACCAGCCAGGAGCCAAAGTTCAACCAGTACGTGGCAAGGCCGGTTACGGCAGCCAGCACCATTGCAAAGGGAACGTACGACAGCCGGAACTTGGAGTCAACCAGACGTCCCCCAACCACAGAAGAAATCATCAACCCGATAGAGATAACTGCCAGAGGAATCGCAGTGTCTCCGGTCGTATACCCATGCTTAATAATAAGAAAGGAAGCCACATAGGTCATCATGACCATAAGCCCTGTGCGGCTGAAAATGTTAACCAGGCTAATGTCCCAGACTATCCCCTGCTTGAATAGAGGGCGCATTCTGCTGATGAAATCAATTTTCACGCCCCTCCTCCTTGGCGGTGAAGGCATAACCAGAAAAATCGCAAGCCCTACTATGATTGTCACGATGCCAGTAAGAATGAAGCTCCAACGCCAGCTTAAAAGATCACTCGTTAAAGCTACCAGAGGCAGGCCAATGATTCCTCCAAAACTTGAGCCAAACGTAACGGCACCCACAGCCCGCCCCCGCTGGTTTGGTGGCACAAAGTCGGAAACAATGGCTATGGCGGTGGTTGGCACAGTGCCCGCAAAACCCATCAACATCCTGAAGACGGCCGCCATGCCAAAATTCACAGACAACCCCATGCCTATCGCGCTAACGGCCAGAGAAATCATGCCTACCATCAAAACAGGTTTGCGCCCGTATGTATCAGAGATTGGCCCACCTAGCACAGCTACAGCTATCCATGGAATGGCAGTAAATGTCGCAATCTGCCCTGCTACAGCTATGGATATTCCGAAGTCCTTTGACATGTCAACAAGCAACGGGCCGACCATCAATGTCATGAGGTTAATCATGAATACGGCGGCGACTGATATGCCGATGAGGACAGGTCTCTTGACTTGGGTTTGTGTCATACGACTATCTTACTTTGGAAGGGGTCATTACTCAGGCCCTTGCTGGATAGGTCCCATGGTAATGCGAAAATGCCTCAGCAAGGCGTCTCACGCCTTCCTCTATTTCGTCAGATTCACAAAGAGCAAACGTTAACCTGAATTCCCTTGGGAAAACTCGGGAAGGTGAGAAAGCCTGACCGGGGCGGAACGTGACTCCCATCTCCATGGCAATAGGCCACAGCTTCTCCGTATCGATATTTTTCTTACACCGCAGCCAGAAAAAATAGCCCCCCTCCGGCATAATAAACTCCACCTCGTCGGACAGGTGACGCTTGAGAGCCTCCGACATCGCCTGAACCCGTTCGCTGTACGTCTTGCGTAAAAAAGCGATATTTTTGTCCAATAACCCAAGCTCAATCACTGAGTGAACTACGTTGGCAGTGAACTGGTTCATGCTGCCTCCGCTGGTGGACAGACCCATGTCGACAAACCGCTTAACGATAGGAGGTTTGGCTTGAATCCAACCCAAATGAAGGCCCGGGGCCAGAATCTTGGAAAAAGATCCCAACGACACAACAACGCCGTCCTTAGAAGTATCGAATGTGGCTAAAGGCGAAGGAGGAATTTTGCCGTAGTATAAGAGATGGTAAGCCTCATCGGAGGCTATCGTGAAGTTGTGTCTCTTGGCTAATTCCACCAATGCCTTTCGCCGTTCGGCTGGCAAAACGTTGCCCATAGGATTGTGAAATGTGGGGATAGTATATAGAATTGTGGGGTTCGGAAACCTTGTGTCGTTAAGCATGACCTCCAAGGCATCTGGCCGTATGCCGTGGGCGTCTGTAGGCACTCCTACCATCCGCAGATGATGATCGTTGAATATCTTGGAAACAAGGTAGTAGGTAGGCTCTTCCACATATATTACATCGCCGGCCTGAGTGAGAAGAGTGCATAACATATCCAGGGCTTGCGACGCTCCAGCAGTTACATAGAGGCATTCAGGTGTAACAGGCAAGGTGTAGCCGGGTTCATTAGACAGGAAGCTTGCTAACGACTCCAGCAGCGGCCCAAAGCCCTGTTCCGGGCCGTACTGAAGAGGGATAACCCCTTTGGTCTTGAACATGTGGGCAATAGCCTTCTCGACATCAGCTTTCGGATGCAGACGTTCTGAAGGGTGCCCCCAACTGAGATCTATCGCGCCCTTTGGAACCGATACGAGAAGGGAAGGAAATCTTGAATCCATATCTGATCCTTGGTTAGTATGGTGACTTCAAAACGAACTCATATACTATCACTTTGGAGGCAAATGGCACAGCTTTGGGAAAGGGGACTCGCCGTTTCCTCCCACCACTTGGAAAGAAGGATAAGTGTCTAAGAATAAATCAATGACAGGCGCGGAACGAATGCTGGCGGCTTGCCGACGAGAGAAAGTGGATGCCACCCCGGTTTGGTTTATGAGGCAGGCAGGCAGGTGTATTCCTCAGTACAGGAAACTGCGCGAGAAGTACGACTTGCTAACTATTGCTAAAACCCCTGAGCTCTCCGCCAAAGTTTCCATCATGCCGGTAGATCTTCTTGGCGTAGACGCTGCAGTAATGTTCGCAGACATTATGTTACCTTTGGAAGGTATGGGCATTCCCTTCGACATCAGCCCCAGTATAGGCCCAGTCATTCACAAGCCAGTCCGCGCTGAAGCTGATGTTGATGCTATAAGGATTGTGGAAGCTGAAGAGGCAACACCGTACGTGTTTAAGATGATACGTATACTCAGAAGCGAGTTGGCAGGTAGGGCAGCAGTGGTGGGATTCTCTGGTGCGCCATTCACGTTGGCATGCTACATGATAGAAGGAAAACCCTCAAGGGATTACTCGCAGACAAAAGCAATGATGTTCGGCAACCCCGCATTGTGGAATAAGCTGATGGAGAAAACCACTGAAATAGTGGTCAGGTACTTGCTTTGTCAAGTCGAGGCAGGCGTGCAGGTGGTTCAAGTGTTCGATAGTTGGGTCGGTGCTCTGAGCCCCAAGCAGTATGAAACGTACGTTTTCCCTTATTCCAGGCGTATCTTTACCGAACTGGCTAAAACTGGCGTGCCTCGAATTCACTTCGGCACGGCGACAAGTTCGCTGCTGCCGCTCATGGGTCAGACAGGCTGCGACATCGTCAGCGTCGACTGGAGAATCATGCTCGACGAAGCCTGGGCTTCAATTGGTTCCGACAAAGGAATCCAGGGGAACCTGGACCCTACTGCCCTGCTGGCGCCGTTCAAAGTCGTCAAGAAGGAAGCGACCGATGTGCTAAATAGGGCAAATGGAAGGCCGGGCCATGTGTTCAACCTGGGCCACGGGGTTTTGCCGGAAACAGACCTCGAAAACCTCGCAAAGCTAGTAGAATTTGTTCACGAGAGCCCCAACCGCTCGAAATAGTTCAGCATTTACCGGTCAACAATGTCGCCTTTTTGCTTCGCCTCTTGCCCAAAGGAATTGTTTAGTTTAGGATTTCGAGGGCTTTTCTAGATATACATTTCGGAGGCTTACGAGTGCGGATCGGTGTCAGACTTGACCTTGTACCAGGTTTGAGCGCCAGCGACCTGATTGACCTGGCTGTCCTTGCGGAAGATTTGAAATACGAAACGATCTGGGTGCCAGAAGGCATTGGGCGCGACGCATTGACCCAACTAGCTGCATTTGCCGCTAACACAAAACGCATCAAATTAGGCACTGGCATTTTGCCTATTTACTATCGGAGTCCCACAACCATGGCCATGTCGGCTGCGGGCATGGATGTCGTTTCCAATCACCGTTTCATACTGGGATTAGGTGTTGGACATCCGCACATGGTTGGGCAAGTACATGGCGTCCAGTACGAGCACCCCATTCCTCGCGTGAGGGAGACTGTAGAAATTGTGCGCCGTCTTCTGAAGGAACGAGAAGTAGACTATCAGGGGCGGTTCTATACTTTGAAGGGAGCTACCGTAGGCCCGCTTCCAGAACCAGCTAGAGTTCCCATTTACATTGCCGCGCTTGGGCCCAAAATGACAGAGCTAGCTGGTCAAATAGCAGACGGAGCACTCCTGAATTGGGTCTCCCATGGCCACATGTCTCTGTCTTTGGAGCAGCTCCGTGCCGGAGCCATGAAGAGTGGTAGAGACCCTTCAGAAATTGACATCGCCTGCTATATACGGGTTATGGTCACCGACGATCCTGATTCCGCACAATTAGGGTTGCGACGTCTCATAGCCCGCTACACCTTCATGCCTGACTACAAGAAGTTCTTCGAATCGCTTGGCCACGCGAAGGATGTAGCCAAAATATCGAACGCATGGCGGAACAAGGGAAGAGAAGCAGCGGAGGCGGCGGTTTCCGAAGCAATGATACGTGACATGGCCATCGTAGGCACAGCAGAGTACTGTCGAAAGGAAGTGAAGAAATACCTCAGCCTCGGTTTGAAGATGGCAGTCATAGCACCATTCGCCTCTGCTGACACCAAGGGTACATACATCTCTACCATGAAAGCTTTCATCGGTAGCTTCTACCCGGATCAACCTGGCAGTTGAAAAAGGAGGAACTATGGTCACGCTGATTACCCTTCACCTGCTCTCATCAGCAAATTACGACCAGGCATTGGGTGTGTTAAAGAAAAACACTGAGTTGGCTAAAAAGGCCAAGGGATTTGTGTCTCGCAAAGTTGCCATAGATATCAAAGACCGCCTTAGGGGATATAGCATCACCACTTTCAAAAGCGCAAGCGACTTGGACGCCTTTCGAAAAAACCCTGAACGCCCCACGCTCGTATTCCAAGGTCCACAAATGTTTGAAAAGACATCAGCAGGGAATACACTGGTTTTTACAAAGGTGGACGTCGACGTTTTCAAAGTGGACAACGAGGCCAGCAACTCCAGAGCCAACCCAAAGTCCTGGAAGAACAGGTTCACTCAAATTTCGCTTCATATGTTTCACCAGAAAAATTATCATCAGGGCCTGGAGGTCCTGCGGGTAAACACTCCAATAGCCAGCAAACAAAAGGGCTTTGTATCAAGGCAAGTATACGTTGGCATAGACAAGCCTTTGAAGGGCTACAGCATAGCCACTTGGGAGACGATGAAAGACTTAGAAGGCTACAGAACGGCACCCGGTCGTCCCGAGATTGTCCACGGTGACGATGGCATGAGCTACGAGAAAACTGCCAGCGGCCTTGTGCCAGTATTCCCCTTGGTTGAAAGCGGCGTGTTTCAGATAGCTTTCGAGGCTTAAGAACAAAGTGAAAACGCGGTATAAGGAGAATTCATGTACACCCAGATAACACTGCACATTGTAGCCAAGGAAAACTACGACAAAGCAATGGATCTACTGAAGGTGAACACGCAACTTGCCAAAAAAGCGAAGGGGTTTGTGTCGCGAGAGGTCTTCTTCGATGTCAACGACCCATTAAAAGGCTACAGCATAACTTCGTGGAAAACCAAGAAAGACCTGGAAGTTTTCAGAGACAGTCCAGAACGCCCTCCATTGTCCATTGAGGGCACCGATAAAACCGTCTATTTGATAACCAAAAAAGGTAAAGTAATTCTATTCACCCGCACCGACAGCGCAGTCTTCAAAGTAGTCGACAAGTCTTAACGCCTGAGAACTCTATTCTCCAGTTGACTATCCTTTCCCTTGGATGATTCGAGGCAGAAAACGCATCATTCAAGAGCTATTTGTGCCCCTATCGAAGCATCCAGACTGAACCTGCTCCTTCTATTGACAAATAGAGTGTTTGCTGGTTACTATGCGCTATCCCCATGATAGACGACCCCTACACATTTCCCTACAGCCATTCAGGAGGAACAAAAGGATGTTTAGCAAAATTAGGAGAAGTCTAATTTTCGGTTTTTGTGCGGTGGTCATTTCAGGAATACTAGCAGTTTCGCTTGCTTGTGCCTCGTCAGCACCAACGGCCACTCCTATGACGCCCGCTCAACCGGCCCAGCCATCTGCGCCAACGGCGGTGCCCGTGGTTCAACCAACGGCAGCGGTGCCTACAGCCGCAGCACCCGCAGTAGCCTCTCCAACCCCAACAAGGGTTCTGCCGACAGCTACACCCTTTCTAGAAAAGATCCAATATGGTGGAGTTTTGCGTTACGCCCACAGGTTGCAGCCAGACACCATGGATCCATCTTTCACAGGTGTTGCGGATATATATCCCATAGCTTTTCCCATGTACGACGGGTTACTCCAACTGGATAAAGACGGTCAGTTAATGCCTCTTTTGGCCAAGTCGTGGGATGTTTCTGCGGACGGCAAAGTAGTAACTTTCAACCTGCAGTCAGGAGTAAAATTCCACGACGGCACAACTTTTAATGCCCAGGCCGTCAAGTGGAATTTCGATCGCATGTTGGACACCAATGAAGGATCTTCTCGCCGCGCGGAACTGGGACCGTACGTCAAAACCACAGAAGCGGTTGATGATACAACGTTCAGGCTCACAATGACCCAACCCTATAGACCATTGCTTCCACTTCTGGCCAGTGATAGGCCTGGTTTCCTTGTGTCGCCTGCCGCAGTACAGAAGTATGGTGGTGGAAGAGGGGGAAACTTCGGTCGTAACCCGGTTGGCGCTGGTCCATTCAAGTTTGTAGAGTGGGTGCCAGACGACCGAGTTACCTTGACCAAATTCGACGGTTATTGGCAAAAGGACAGACCCTACCTGGACGGCATACGATTACAGGCCATCAGGGATCCCAACACCAGGCTCGCAATGCTTCGGACTGGCGAAACCGATATCATCTGGAAGTTGTACGTTCGTCCTCAGGACTTGCCCATAATCAACCCCGATCCCAACCTGAGAACCCTCGAAATCAAAGGGGCTCAGACGGTTGGGCTTGTTTTCAACACCAGTATAAAGCCATTTGACAACAAGGCTTTGCGACAGGCCGTTGCCTATGCAATGGACAGGGACAAGTTCGTAAAGGTCTCCCTACTTGGCTATGGTTCTCCCGCCTATACCATGGAAGACAGCGGGTGGGCACAGAACGCGAATCTGAAGCCAATAACTTCGGACCTTGCCAAAGCAAAAGCCAAGCTTGTTGAGGCAGGTTATTCTACTGGTGTGACCCTTCCATTCGCATGCCAGGCAACAACTGATTCGTTGCAGGACTGCGAGATTTATCAAGCCATGATGCGGGAAGCAGGGATTAACGCCAACATCGTGCAGGTAGAACCTTCCAAAATGTTCGGCCCGACTGGCATAGCTCTCAAAGACATCGGATTCAAGTCCACTGGTTGGAGCCACAGAGCCGACCCAGACATCCGCCTTCGCTGGATTTACTATCCAGGTGGTTTCTACAACATAATGAACTTCAACAATCCGCAGATTTCACAATTGCTAGACCAGGCAGTGGCAACCTATGACACTGCAAAAGCAAAACCTTTGTATGACCAGGTACAAACTCTGGGCGCAGAAGAAGCCGTATGGGTCTACGTGGCCTGGAAGAGCAACTTCGTTGCTTACCGCAAAGCAGTACGTGGCTACGTTACCCACACAGACATAGGTGAACGACTGCAGAACCTATGGCTGGAGAAGTAACAGGAGCGTTTTGATTGAAAGAAGCCCTCGGAGCATTAGTCTAGTCTCCGAGGGCTTTTGCTTTGACAACCTGCATTAGGAGTGCATTATGAAGATGGATTTTAGTGTAGGGCTTGGGCGCGGGGATAAAGCCGAAGAGATTGCTGACCTCGCAAAGACCGCCGAAGAATGCGGCTTTTCCCAGATGACTTTTGTGGATCAGCCAACCCTTGACAGAGATCTCCACGTCATGATGACGCTGGCCGCATTAAACACTCGCCGCATAAAGATCGGCCACGGAGTCACTGACCCGTTCACGTTTCATCCCTCCGTCATCGCCAACGCCACGGCAACCATCCATGAACTTTCGGGAGGCAGGGCCTTCATAGGCATCGGAGCGGGCGGCCCCTTTGGCAAAGTTATGAAACCCAGACCTTTAAGTGAACTGAGAGAGGCTGTCCTTTTCCTGAAAAAGTACACCAGCGGCGAAGAAGCGGAGTTCAAAGGCTCCAAGATGCATTCTGAGTGGGTGCGAGGCCAGATACCTGTCTACATAGCCTGCACACACGGCAGCAAATCGCTGGAGATGGCTGGCGAATTAGGCGATGGCGTCATCATGGGCGACTCCCATCCACAAATAGTGCGCTGGCGTATGGAGCAGATAGCGCGCGGGGCCGAGCGAGCTGGACGCGATCCGTCCAAGATAGATGTTTGGGTGCGAACAGAAATACTGGTCGCCAAGTCTAAAAAAGAGGCCCATCGAGAAGTCTCGTCCTATGCCGCCACGTGGGCAAGGGCCAGGTATTGGAGCTTGCAAAGAAAAACTCCTGAAGCAGCCGAACTGGCCGAGCGCATGGAGACTGTCGAGCCGGGCATCCTGGACGAGCTCAAAAAAATTCACGACGCCTGGACACCTTCCCAACACGAGGTTCTAGACGCACCAGTATCTCGGTTGGTCAGCCAACGTCTCGTCGACTTCAACTACCTGACCGGCACGCCAGACGACATTTGTGAGAGAATACCTCAGCTTGGAAAGCTCGGTGTCACTAATATGTCGACAGTTACCTTTACCATTGTGGACAAGAAAGGCATGATGCGGGAGATCAGCAACAGAATCATGCCTCACTTCCCCAATTAAGCAATCGTATACGAGGAATTGCATTATGAAGATGGATTTTGCTGTCGGCATGGGCCGCAATGAAAGAATGGATGAAATTGGTGACCACGCTAAGGTAGCGGAGGAAAGCGGATTTAAATACGTCAGTTTTGTAGATCAGCCCTATATGTCCCGAGACGTACTCACAATGATGACCATGGCAGGCACCAACACGCGTAGAATCCACATTGGCCAGGGTGTAACAGACCCAGAGACATACTCGCCTTTAGCAATTGCCAACGCCGCAGCTTCATTGAGCGAGCTTACTGGCGGCAGGGCCTTTGTGGGCATAGGTGCAGGTGGCCCCTTTGGCAAAATAATGGAGCCTGTTTCTTTGCCCGTATTACGAAGGGCTGTGGAGTTCATCCAAAAGTTCACAGCAGGTGAGGAAGTAGAATACAAAGGCGCCAAAATACGCTCCGAATACAGCAAGCATCAGGTTCCAGTTTACATGGCGGCGGCTGGGCCTAAGTCATTGCAGATGCTGGGTGAAATTGCCGACGGAGCCATTCTGGTTTCCGGCCCATCGACAGTTCTGAAATGGCGTATAGAGCAGATCGAAAAGGGCGCTATCAAAGTCGGTCGTGACCCATCCAAAATAGACATTTGGGTCAGAGCCATGATTTACGTTGCGGATTCACAAAAGGAGGCCCTTAAAGAAGTCGGAGCCTTTGCCCTTAACCATGCCGTCCGCACAATGTGGCTGCTGCGTCAAAAAGGTCCTGAGATAGAGGACCTACGTAAGCGTTTGGAAAGGGAACACCCAGGGTTATTGGACGAATACCAACGGGTTTACAATGCCTGGGACCCCAAGTGGCATGAACATGTGGATGCGCCTGCTGCCAGGCTGGTAACGCCTCGGATGGTAGATTTGATTCATCTTGCAGGCACAGTCGACGACATATGCGAGAAGATTCACTTGAGACAAAAGGCAGGAGTCAAGGTAATAGCAACCGCTACCTATACAATCGTGGACAAGAAAGGTATGATGCGGGAAATTGGGGACAAGATAATGCCCCATTTCAGAAACTAAAGAGCGTGAAGGAAATACGCACATGAGAATGTTTTTCGCCGTCGGCATGGGGCGCAACGAGAGAATGGACGAAGTGGCTTCACACGCCAGGGCGGCAGAAGAGAGCGGCTTCACATATATGACCTTCGTTGACCAGCCCACCATGTCACGAGACGTATTTGTAAACATGACAGTCGCAGCTTTGAATACCCATCGTCTCAGGCTTGGACAAGGCGTGATAGACCCATCCACCCATCATCCGTTGGTCATCGCCGGAGCTACCGCATCGGTGTCCGAACTTTCTGGCGGCCAAGCCTTCGTCGGAATTGGCGCAGGCGGCCCGTTCGGCAAGGCTATGAGGTCTATGAGCGTGGGAGAACTTCGAGACGCAGTCGTTCTCATCAAACGATTCAGCGCTGGCGAAGAAGTGGAGGTCAACGGACATAAAGTGCAATCCGAGTTCAGCACCATGCCTTTGGCTGTCTATGTTGGCTGCAGCGGGCCTAAAATGTTCCAGATGGCAGGTGAAGTGGCCGACGGAGTGATGTTTTCCAGCAATTTTGGCATAAACCCTACCATGCTCAAGTGGAAGATGGAACAGGTAGAAAAGGGCGCTCTGAAGGCAGGCCGTGATCCATCCAAGATAGACGTCTGGGCCAGGGCTATGATTTACGTTACCAACGACGTGGCTGAAGCGCGCCGCGAAGTGGCCAGCTACGCCGTTAACAGCGCAGTTCGCACCATAACCCTATTGCAGAGAAAAAGCCGCGAGACAGAAGAATTGCGAAAACGCCTCGAAAAGGATGAACCGGGAATAGTTGAGGAGTGCCAGAAAATATACAACGCCTGGGAGCCGAAATGGCACGAGCACGCCGACTCTCCTGCCACCAGGTTCGTGACTCAGAGGCTGATTGATTCTCAGCAACTGGCGGGAAGGCCAGAAGACATCTGCGAGAAGATATACAAGGTTGGCCAGTTAGGCATAAAGACTATTGCCACGGTCACCTATACCATTGACGACAAGAAGGGCATGATAAGGGAGATTGGAGATAAGATCATGCCCCACTTCCGCAACTAAATCTGAAACTATCAGGAGGTTGCTGCATGGGTAGCCTGGATGGACGCGTCGCCTTGATTACAGGGGCATCCCGTGGCATAGGCAAGGGGATCGCTCTTGCTATGGCCAAGGCCGGGGCAGATATCGCCGTCAACTATCACCAAAACAAAAAGGCCGCCCAGCAGACAGTCAGAGAAATAAAAGCGTTGGGAAGAAAGGCTATATCCCTCCAGGCAAACACCAGCGACTTCGAGTCGGTCAAGAAGATGGTGGACAAGGCTGCTGAAACTCTCGGCAAACTGGACATTGTAGTTGCCAACGGCGGCCACTACCGCTCAGGTTCCTTCTTCGATGACAATGCTGCCGATGTTCTGAATGACATCATGGCCATTCATTTCTACGGCTATTTCTACACAGCCAAGGCCGCCGAGCCGTACCTTCGGCAGAATAAGCGCTCAGATATCCAATTCATAACCTCGCTGGCTACCCAGCAATACTTCGCCGACGAATGGGCCTACGCCACCGCAAAAAAGGCTATCGAGACCATGACAAAGTGCATAGCCAAAGACGCCAACAAATACGGCGTCCGCGTCAACTGCATCGCTCCATCCGTTACGGACACCGACATGAGCCGAGATGGGTTTGCCAGTATCTTCAGCTTCGACGACCCGGACGTGTTAAAGCATGTTCCTTATGGCCGATTTATCCAACCTCGTGACATTGGCAATCTATGCGTTTTCCTGGCTTCAGATGAGGCTTACCTGATAAATGGTCAGGTCATCTGGGTAGACTGGGGAATAGGCCCAGGCTCAATACTTAGTTACATCCCCAGAAAAAACAAAGGCGCGTTAAAAAGCGGCTCTCAGCGAGGTTAACGGAGTGTGGCCGCAAGACTTAAGCGTTACTCTTGGCAAGAAAGAAGGTCTTTAAGATATGACTGCCATAACGGAACAACCACTGTCAGGTTCTAAAAAACGGATTCGACTTCCCGGATATGGGACACATAACTCTCGCAAGTCGGCTCAGGAAGAGCGCTGGATACCCACCGTATGCCACATGTGTTACAACTCCTGCAGCATCCAGGTACTTGTACGTGACGGCGTGGCCGCAGCAATCGAGGGCTTGCCTGGGGGCCATCCCAATAACGGTAAGATGTGCGCCAAGGGAAAGTCAGCCCTGGCCGGTGTTTACAGCCCGCGCCGCGTTACCAAGCCTCTAAAGCGCACCAACCCAGAAAAGGGGATAGATGTAGACCCAAAATGGGAGGAGATAAGCTGGAAAGAAGCTCTTGACATAATAACAACGAAGTTGAATCAGGTCAGACAGAACAACCCTAATGGCCTTGGAATAAACACCTTCGACTGGCCTGCGGCAACGCCGTTCTTGCGAGCGTTTCTCACAGGCTTTGGAGGCGGCCACTACGGCGGTACGGTGCCGCTCAGCCAGAACATGTTCTGCGGACGCGGGGTTCATCCTGTGGCCCTCATGATGAGCGGATCGGCAGACCAGCAGCCGGACTTAAACTTCTGCAAATATCTGCTGATCGTCGGAGGAGGGTTCGGCACAGGCACAGGCACCCACGCCATGCATATGGCCAAAGCTCTCGCTGAGGCTAGGGTAAAGCGCAGTATGAAGATGGTCGTTGTAGACCCGTGTCGGACAAGTTCCGGAGCGAGAGCCGACGAATGGATACCTATTGTACCAGGGACAGACGCTGCTTTCTGTTTGTCATTGACTAACGTCCTCATCAACGAACTGGGTATCTACGACAAAGAGTTCCTGCGAACCTTCACCAACAGTCCATACCTCATACGGCCAAACGGCCACTACGCCCGTGACCCTCTGACAAACAAGCCACTTATCCTGTCGCAGTCACAAGAGATTGCCGTGCCCTACGACTCCATAGACCCGAAAGATACGGTCTTGGAAGGCCAGACAGAAGTGAACGGCGAACCTGTTCTCACGGCGTTCACGCTGCTGCGCAACCACGTGAAGCAATATACACCAGAGCATGTTTCTCAAATTACGAAAGTGCCTGCGTCCACCATCCGTCGCATCGCCAGTGAGTTCGGCCAGGCTGCTCAGATAGGCGCAACCGTTGAAATAGATGGCGTGACTTTGCCTCTCCGCCCCGCCAGCATTCACTGGTATCGTGGCGTGGGCCAGCATCAGCACGGCCTTTTGAACGGCTGGGCCACGGCTATGGTCGCCATGACCGTCGGCTCCGTAGACGTGCCAGGAGGACATTGTGGCACCGAGACGACAGGCCCCTGGGGGCTTCCCACGACAGAACACGATGGTTTGTTGACACCAGCTAACCCGTTCACAATGGAGTCGTCGCTGCCACCCAGGAAGGCCCACTTCGATCCTCACGACCCAAGCCAGAAGGGCCTGTTCCCTGTAACCATAAGCACCAGCAGCATCGGCGGCATGACCTTGAGAATGCCCGAACAGTTCAAGCTGGACTTCGACCTTGACTTCTTTATTTGCGCACGCAGTAACCCAATGAAGGCCGCCGGCGACCCCAATGAAACTGCCGAGATATTAAAGAAGATAGGTTTCCAACTCAGCTTCGTCCAGCACCATGAAGAGACCAGTCAGTTCGCTGATGTCATTCTTCCTGACACCCATTATCTGGAGCGGTTAGTGCCTTTCGCCTTCGACCCATACAACACATTCGCCCACACCCCTGGCCCGGAGGAAAAAGAGTGGTATTTTGGCCTCCAGCAGCCTGTCATTAAACCAATGGGCGAAGCCAGGCACTGGGTGGAAGTTTTGTGGGAATTAGCGCATCGCCTCGACTTTGCGGAAGATTTCTACAAGTCGCTCAGTGTATCCATGCAACTGGACCCTGCGCACGCCACGAAATCTGGAAAACAATATACGTACGAAGAGTTTGCCGACTTATGGCTTCGCAGTTGGTGCGGAGAAGAACATGGGCTTGCCTACTTCAGAGAGCACGGCTGGGCCTCTGCGCCAGTGAAGCGCCAGGTAAAGGATCGCTACCCTCGCATGTTCCACAAGGGCCGAATTCCTATGTACCTGGAACACTGGTTGGGGGCTGGTGAAGACATACGAGAAGAGGTAAAGAGGACAGGAATCACGTGGGGAGATATGTCAGACTATCAGCCGTTGGTCAGCTACAGGCCTTGCTGGGCATCCGAAGAAGGAAGCGACGAGTTTGCCTTTTATCTCGAAAGCCCCAAGGTCGGGTTCCTGACTCTCAACAGCAGCACCATTAAGAACCCTCACCTTCAAGAATTGGCCTGGGCCATGGGCGAGATTTTCAACCTAGGCATACATCCAGTAGCGGCACAAAAATACGGCATTGAGACAGGCGACCTGGTTGAGATAGAATCCGCCAACGGCAGAAAGACCATCATAGTAGCTAGAGTGACCACAGATGTCCATCCCAACGTAGTATCTGCGCCTGGCAACGTGGCCAAAGTCCTGTCGCCTGATGAAAAGGAGCAGATTGGCCAGGGCGTTCACCTGAACAGCTTCATACCCTACCAACTAGAGAGAATAGATATGGTTTCAGGCGCTCTGGATGCATGTGTCAAAGTTCGCATTAGAAAAGTGAGCGACAAGAGCTAGCCCTGCCTTTTTGTCCGTTTACCTGACGCGTTTTCCAGCGTTATAATATCGCCTGGTTTGACCCAGTAAGAGAGGAGAAAAGAGCAAATGAAGTTTGGAATAGGTCTTCCTACCTGTAGGGAAGGGTTCACTTTACCAGCGCCTTTTGCAACCCCCAAGCAAATTATTGAGCTTACCAAATTCGCCGAAAAGCTAGGTTACGATTCCGTATGGGCGGACGACCATATAGTCATAACCCCGCAGATGAACATGCCGGACAAGGTTCCTCCCAAGTGGTACGACCCTCTAATCTCTTTGGCCAGCATGACCAGCGCCACCAAGAAAATCAAGTTGGCCGTAGGAGTGCTATGCTTGCCGTTCAGAGATGTCGTAATTCTGGCAAGACAGGCAGCAACACTGGACGCCTACAGCAACGGCAGGTTTGTACTGGGGTTTGGTTTGGGAAGGCGTGACGAGTTCGAACAATTTGCTCCACGAATGAAAAAGGTGCATCGTGGCAAGCTAACGGAAGAGAGAATCGAGGCCATATACAAGCTCTTCACCGAAGACCACGTGACTTACGCTGGCCAGTACGTTGAGATACAGGACATATCTCTCTACCCCAAGCCTGTCACACAGCCGCCTGCCATATACCTAGCCGGAGAAACGGAAGAGACATACAGCCGCGTGGCTCGCTGGGGCACCGGCCAGCTTTTCGGAACATTCTCTCCATATCATGCCATACCCAAGCGCATCCAGGCACTATCAGAAGCTTTGGAGTCGCAGGGGAGAAAACTCTCCGAGATAGACAAGTGCGTGGCTGCTATGCAGTGTCTGGCCAAAACCCACGAGCAAGGCGTTGCCAACTTCCGAAAAAGCCGGCGCGGCAGGAAAGTCACCGACGACATCCTCGACTACGTGCTGGCGAACAACGCCATTGGCACTGGCAGCGAAGTGGTGGAAAAGATAAAGAAGTTTGAGAGAGAAGGCATAGACCATTTCACCATTCACCACTACGGCGTGGAGTCCTTCGGCGAACTAAAAGAACAACTGCAAATGTTCGCTGAAGAAGTAATGCCTCACTTCAAGTAGGCGGCGCTCTAAATACCGTGCTTGCTGATGTACGGGGCTGCCTTGGGCACATGGTTGCCCGCCTGCTGAGCGACAGCCATGAACCGTGCTGGCTCTTTGTACGGATTTTGAGTACCGTGCCACGTATTAGCTGGTATGAAAATGAAGTCGCCTGGCCCTACGTGATATTCCTTGTCGCCAACTAGTTCCACGGCGCGCCCGCTAAGGTAGAATTTGATAGCCTCACCGTGCCTGTGGGACAGGCCATAAGTCAACCCGGGCGGTATCTCTGCCAAAAACGCCTCCATGCTGGTTATGTCGAAGCCCAACTCGGGAACAACTGTCATTGCAAAAAGTGCCTTTAAGTCAGTCGGAAGTACCTCCGGCCCCGTCTTCCAGACCACTTCCGACGCCCGAAGGTGAATCTTCCTTTGCCGCCTTCGCTTTTGCAACTCCCGCTCGAACTTGCTCAACTCTTCAATCAACTCATAGCGCCTCTTGGTCATCTGGGTAGGGTTCATTTTCGAAAGAGCCTCTCGTTTAGCCAAATGCGACCTCCTTAGAGCTATTTTCGATGTAAAGCAGTTGCTCCACTTTTTGTCTAAGTTTTGTAGCCTGTGCGGCCTCTCTTGTCAAGAGCAAATCCCCCTGACAGGGTTCTGCGGTCATACTCCCATTTCATCCAGACGCTCGTCGCTTATGCCAAAGTGGTGGGCTATCTCATGAACAACCGTGTCGCGTATCTCTCGCACCATCTCATCTCTGTGGGAGCAGATAGCCTCAATAGGTACTTGGAAAATGGTTATCTTATCTGGCAAAACCATGTTGTAGCCATGACGCTCGGTGATGGGAACACCTTCATAAAGTCCAAGTAAATCCAAAGGGTCTTCCAAGCCGTTGGCCAGAAGCTGCTCTTTGGAAGCTCTGTCATTGACCACCACGTCAACGTTATCCAGACGCTCCTGAAACCTGGGAGGCAAGCTCTCCAGCGCCTCTAGCACAAGCTTCTCAAAATCATGTCTTTTCACTATCTACTCCAAATCACGCAAGACCCATCGAGTTGCTCTGTACATTGCAAAAACTCTAAGGGTCAAGTCCAAGTTTACTGCGTATTGCCTTCAGACGGTCCACGTTCTCTTTGTCTGGGCCATTTCCATCTATGCCAGGCACCTCCAGAAAAAAAGGCACTTTGTGAAACGCAGCGTGCCTCATTATAACTTCGAATCCACCTATGCCAATGTGACCATCGCCAATGTTGTCGTGACGATCCACTCCAGAGGCAAAAGGCACCTTCGCGTCGTTGGCGTGGACAGCCACTAGACTATCCAGCCCCAACTCCTCATCGAACTCTTCCATGACCTCATTTATGGCCTTCTTATCGGCCAGGTTGTAACCTGCCGCAAATGCGTGTTCCGTATCCAGGCACACCTTCATCCGAGGACTGCCAACCGCTTTGATGAGACGAGCCATATCTTTGAAAGAGGAGCCTATGTGATCACCCATCCCTGCACTGTTTTCCAGAGTCAAGAACACGTCATTCGGGCTCCTTTCCAGCACTTGATTCAATGTGGTGACGGCTGTATCAAAAATGGCATCAAGACCTGCCCCTTTGTGGCTGCCACCGTGGAAAATAACCCCTGTCGCGCCCAACTGACTAGCAGCCTGCATGTTCTTCACAAGCGAATCAATGGACTTTTCCTGAAGCTCTTTAGAACCTATGTTAACAAGGTAACTGCCGTGGACAAACGCCGGGCCTATGCCTGTTTCCTTTGACCTTTGTCGAAACGCTTTGGCTTCATTCTCTGCAATAGGCTTGAAGGCCCAGCCTCGCGGCGACGATGCGAATATCTGTATAGCCTCAGCACCTATCTCAACAGCGCGGTCTATAGCCTTGGAGGCGCCTCCAGCCGCTGACACGTGCGCACCCAGTTTCATGATTGCTCCTTTCCAGATATGTGGACGCGAACCACTGCTTTTCATACAATGGCCTCGTTGGCTACGATTATACGATAGAACCGTAACAGCAGGCGCTATTTGAAAAAGAACAAAATGAAGGCTCTGATACTAGAAAAACCCGGAGCAGAGCCAACGCTTAACCTTCGACATGATGTTGAAGTCCCTCACCCTGGACCAGGCGATGTCCTCGTTAAAGTAGAAGCGTGCGGCTTCTGCTACCACGATATCCTGGTCATGCAGGGCATCCTTCGCCGTGGTGTGAAGCCAAACGTGGTCCTGGGCCACGAGATAACTGGGCAAATCGTGGAAATAGGCTCGGGCGTGATGTCATTGTCCAAAGGAGATAGCGTCGTTTCACTCCTTACCGACTGCTGCGGCACTTGTGAGCGATGCACGTCCGGCAGGGAGCACAGATGTCTTAATGGCAAAGGCATAGGCCACTCCGTAGACGGGGGCTTTGCCCAAATGGTCAAGCTGAAAGCCACCAGCTTAGTGCAATACCCAAAAGGCATTAGCCCGGAGCAAGCATGTTTGCTCGCATGTCCTATTGGAGTAGCACTTCGTGGCATCAGAGATGTGGCAAAGCTACAGCCTGGAGAAACTGTCCTTGTCTTAGGTGCTGGTGGCGGGCTTGGAACACACGCCATTCAGATATCTAAACGCCTGGGAGCAA
>ORJL010452433.1_pt1 | contig 22287 bp, 16 predicted proteins | sample 1779941 | NCBI WGS metagenome assembly ORJL01 (sample SAMEA104232317, study PRJEB22302) | groundwater metagenome | biome: forest; feature: aquifer; material: groundwater | place: USA | collected 2011-08-07 | depth 5.8 m
ACTGGCGGTGAACCGGATGTTGTTGGTCATGATAAAAAGATGGGCGAATACATTTTTTATGATTGTTCAGCGGAAACTCCTAAAGGCCGCAGAAATGGTTGTTATGACCGTGAAGGGCAGGAGGCAAGGGAAAAGCAAGGGTTGCATCTGGGAGGCAATGTCATTGATATGGCAGTTGCCATGGGCATTGAGCCTTTAACGGAAGAACAATATCGGGAGTTGCAGGAACTTGGAAATTTCGATACGAAAACGTCGAGCTGGGTGAAAACACCTTCTGATATTAGAAAACTCGGCGGCGCCATCTTTGCTGATCGCCGCTACGGCCATGTCTTCGTGTATCACAACGGTGCGCCCTCTTTCTATAGCGCTAGGGCATTCCGTGGCTCGCTAAGGGTCTAAATGTTGCACAGACAGCGAACTTGAATTTGAGAACGGAATCGGGAAAAAGAAGGGGATTTTCGCAGATTTAGATTTGAACCTCGCCCTCAATTTCGGGAAACTCTTTGTAGTAATGGAAGAGCTACAACTGGTGGGTATTGCTTATCCTCCCTGAAGGTGGGGCTTCTATTACCGTCACCACCTTTCACGAAAACATTAACCCTGCACGATTGCGGTGTACTTTGCGACTTCAGACGTTGCTGCAACCCACGAGGAGCTCAGCGGCAAGGGACTTAAAGTCAACGAAGTCAAAAACGAGCTGTTCGGCCCAGGGCTTTCGGTACGACCCTATGGCATTCGCACCTTCGGCTCCTATGCATTCAGTGTGTCGGTGTTGCTGAATCGAGTGAGGGGCTGGCTTAGATGTTGACAGGCGTCTCTGTAATTCCTACACTGATACCCTTGAGAAGGGCAGTATTTGTATTTCGTCCTCATTTGTTTCTTTGGGGTGACCAGCTATGAACCAGCAGGAAAGAGACGAGGCTGTTGAGTACGTTCTCCGCAATGTTAGGGAGAACGACGTACACTTTATTCGCCTGTGGTTCACCGACATTCTGGGCAACCTTAAGGGGTTTGCACTTAACGTGGCGGAGTTGGAGACCGCTTTCGACAAAGGGATGGGCTTCGACGGCTCATCTATCGAGGGGTTTGCCCGCATTGACGAAAGCGACATGGTGGCCATGCCGGACCCCACCACCTTTCGAATCCTTCCCTGGCGGCCCAGGCAGAACGCCGTGGGGCGTATGTTCTGCGACGTGCTCACTCCCCAGGGGAAACCTTTTGAGGGCGATCCCAGGTACGTGCTCAAGCGAAACCTGGAGCGGGCTAGCCAGTTGGGCTATACCTTCTACGTGGGGCCTGAACTGGAGTTCTTCTACTTCAAGAGTTCCGATTCCACGGAGCCCCTGGATTCTGGAGGGTACTTTGACCAGACTCCTCTGGACGTGTCCACTGATTTACGTCGTGAAACTGTGTTGATGCTGGAGGAGATGGGCATACCAGTGGAATACAGCCACCACGAGGCGGCACCCAGCCAGCAGGAGATAGACCTGCGGTATAGCGATGCCCTATCCATGGCCGACACGGTGATGACCTACAAGCTGGTAGTCAAAGAGGTGGCTATCCGCCATGGAGTGTACGCCTCTTTCATGCCTAAGCCGGTGGCCACCATCAACGGCAGCGGCATGCACACCCATATGTCGCTCTTTCAGGGCAACAAGAACGCTTTCTTTGATGCCGATGACCAGTACAAACTGTCCAAGATAGCACGCTCCTTCGTGGCGGGGCTAATGCGCCACGCCAACGAGTTCACTGCCGTGACCAATCAGTGGGTCAATTCCTACAAGCGCCTCGTGCCAGGCTATGAAGCTCCAGTCTATATTTCATGGGCAAGGATCAACCGGTCGGATCTCATCCGGGTCCCGGCCTACCGGGAAGGCAAAGAGGAGTCCGTGCGCATCGAGTACCGGGCCCCGGACCCTGGCTGCAATCCTTACCTGGCCTTCAGCGTGATGCTGGCGGCGGGCTTGGAGGGCGTCGAGAAGGAGTACCAGCCTCCTCCTCCGGTGGAGGGCAACGTGTACGAAATGTCGCCCGAGGAGAGGCAGAAGAGGGGCATAGGGACTTTGCCAGGGAGTCTGTGGGAAGCCGTCCAATATGCCGAAGGCAGCGAGGTGGTCCGTAAGTCCCTGGGGGAGCACGTGTTCAACAGCTTTATCCAGAACAAGAAGATCGAGTGGGACCAGTACCGCTCCCAGGTCACCGACTACGAAATCAAACGGTATCTACCGATCCTCTAGCCTGCCATGGTTTTGGAAGTTAACCACACGTCGAGGGACGTGATTTTCGAGCACCGCCAGGTTATTGTGGTGGGGTAAAGTAACAGCCAGCAATGGCATGGTGCCAGCCCGAAGCCAAAATCCTTCCTGAAACCCGAAACTCCTGCGGTTTCCGCAGCACGGTGATATAATTTCCTTAGGTTCACCGTGGCGGTCTAAAGGGGGTCTTTAATGATGCAGGGTGCCGTCTCCGACGGGGAGCAGAAGGTCATAGCAATTCTCAGAGTCCTCAGCGAATCTTCTAGTCCCCTCGGTTCCCTCGCTATAGCCCGACAATTGGAAGACCATGGCGTTCTATTGAGTGAGCGGACTGTCAGGTACCATCTCAAGACGACCGATGAGAGAGGATTTACAGTCCCCATGGGGCGAGACGGTAGGATGATCACTCCTGAAGGGCTCGAAGAGTTGCGGTTTGCGCTTGCCCCAGATCAAGTAAGCTTCATGCGGCATCGGCTTGAGTTGTTAGCCTTCCTCACCACTTTTGATCCTGCGAAGCGGACTGGCCAGGTCCCAGTAAACGCTTCTTTCTTGGATAAAGAGAGGGTAAACGAGGCCTACGCAGCGATGAAATGTGCGTTCAAGGCAGGGCTATGCGTCAGTGAACTGGTGGCAGTGGCAGATGAAGGGGGGAAGATTGGCGATGTAGTCGTCCCAAGCGGTAAGGTGGGATTTGCCACGGTTTGTAGCGTGGTCATAAACGGTGTTTTGCTCAAGAGCGGTGTGCCCACGGAATCCAGGTTTGGCGGGGTGCTGGAAATTAGACGCTGGAAGCCGAAGCGCTTTGTAGCTGTTATTGACTATGGTGGCACTTCTGTAGACCCCTCAGAGCAGTATATTCGGGCTCACATGACCAGCGTGAGCCAAGCTGCCACTACTGGCAACGGCAGGATCCTGGCCAATTTCAGGGAGATGCCTGCTCCTGCTAGGCCCGTCGTTGAGGAACTCATTCCGATGCTGAAAGAGGCCAAAATCGTAGGAGTGTACCACCTAGGCAATGCCAGCGAGTCAGTTTGCCAGGTCTCAATAGGCCTGAATCGGGTCGGTCTGGTGCTCCTGGGAGGACTGAACCCATTGGCCGCTGTATCAGAAGCAGGGATTGAGGCGGAAAACGTGGGTGAAAGCGGCACTGTGGACTATGAGCAACTGGTCAGCTTTTGGGACCTGGTGTAATTTGACCTCAGGGTCAATGCGAGAAGCCTATGCTGTCCTAACCGAAATGTCCATGCCTGCTTTGCATGGTGAACGATTCCCACGGCTACCTTCAACCACGCACACAATGTAGCATTAACTACCCCGAGCGCCGTTTGTTGGCACCCCGCCCACTCGAAGCAAATTGCCCCCTGTTTTCCTGGTAACGTCCTTGACAAGTTGCTGCACGACAGGTAACCTTTTCGGGCTGACGGCTGCCGCTTGCCGCTTGCCGTCAGGGACACTCTCTGAGATTTGTTTACGCTAACTTTATATTAGAACAACGGGAGAGTAACGTGGTACAGGTACTACAGACCGTAGCTAATCCCTTTCAGGTTGCCCAAGAGCAGTTGGACGAAGCAGCGAAGAAGCTGAAGCTTGCCCCAGAGGTTCATGCTTTCTTGCGCGAGCCGATGAGAGAACTTCACGTTACTATTCCAGTACGCATGGACAGCGGCGAGCTCAAGATCTTCAAGGGGTTCAGGGTTCAGTACAACGACGCCCGAGGTCCGGCCAAGGGTGGAATCAGGTTCCATCCGGAGGAAACAATAGACACAGTGAGGGCCCTTGCCGCTTGGATGACCTGGAAGTGCGCCGTAGTTGACATTCCGTTGGGTGGTGGCAAAGGAGGTGTCATCTGCGACCCCAAGGCCCTATCAGTGACAGAACTGGAACGTCTTAGCAGGGCTTACATTGACCAGGTGGGGAGGATCATAGGCCCGGAGGTGGATGTGCCGGCTCCTGATGTCTACACAACGCCGCAGATTATGGGCTGGATGATGGACGAGTATAGCAAGCTGGTTGGACATACGGCGCCTGCAGTCATTACCGGGAAGCCCATTGCCCTAGGCGGTTCCTTGGGTCGCGACGACGCAACAGCGCGTGGCGGTGTTTATACAGTTAGAGAGGCTTGCAAGCACCTGAAGCTCGATCCGTCCAAGGCCACCGTGGCGATCCAAGGCTATGGCAACGCTGGCTACTTCGCCGCCAAGCTGCTAAAGGAAATCCTGGGTTGCAAAGTGGTGGCGGTCAGCGACTCCAAAGGCGGTATCTATGATCCCAAAGGGCTTGATTCCGAAGCCGTACTGGCCCACAAGCAGCGCACTTCCTCTGTAGTCGGCTTCAAAGGTGCAAATCCCATCTCCAACGCCGACCTCTTGGAGCTAGATGTGGATATCCTGGCACCCTCCGCGCTGGAGCAGGTCATCACCGGTACCAATGTCGCCAATATCAAGGCTAAGGTAATAGCAGAACTGGCTAACGGCCCTACCACTCCAGAGGCTGACGATGTCCTGTACAAGAACGGCGCATTCGTCATTCCCGACTTCCTCTGCAATGCTGGAGGCGTCACAGTCTCCTACTTCGAGTGGGTCCAGAACAACAATGGCTACTACTGGGAGGTCGAAGATGTCCACCGGCTTCTCGACAAGAAGATGACCAAGGCCTTCCATGAAGTCCTGGATATGTCGCGGCAAAAGAGGGTGCACATGAGGCTGGCGGCTTACATGGTCGCTGTAGCGCGTGTAGCCGACGCCATGAAACTTCGAGGGTGGGTCTAGATCGCCCTTCTCCCGTCTTCCTGGACGCATAGACAAGAGTCAGGCCAGTCTCGAGGCAACCCGCTAGAACTAGCCTGACTCTGTCTTTTCACACCAAGCAAAATGAGCCTCCCGATCGGCTGTGCAATGTATTGACAGCCTAGAAAATAGGTGGTACGCTCTCATCGAACGGTAGGCGGTTGCCGCCTGCCGTTAACTATTTGAAAGCCACAGATCGGGAGCCAGACAACCGACTCCTTCCCCCTTTTCCCTATCAGAAAAACACGAGATTTTTGAAGGTAATGCCAGCAATGCAAGAGCCCTTCGGCTTATACAACCCGGACGCTGAGTACGACGCTTGCGGAGTAGGTGTGGTCGCGGATGTCCTTGGCCGCAGGTCTCACCGCATAGTGGAGATGGGGGTAGAGGTTCTGGAGAACCTGGCCCACCGGGGTGCCTGCGGCTGTGACCCAGACACAGGCGACGGTGCAGGCATACTCCTGCAGATGCCCCATGCCTTCTTTGCCAGAATCGCTGGTGACCTAAAGATAGACTTGCCGGAGCCCGGACGCTACGGCGTTGGCTTTGTCTTCCTTCCCAGGGATCCCAGGGAGCGCGCCCTTTGCCAGCAGATCATCGAAGCCACCGTCACTGCTGAAGGCCAGAGTGTCCTGGGATGGAGGGATGTGCCTGCGAACGATGGCGGCATAGGGCGTATTGCCCGTGACTCCGAGCCGGTTATCCGCCAGGTCTTCATAGCTCGTGGCCCTCAGACCAGAGGCCAGGACGCTTTCGAACGCAAGCTGTACGTTATCCGCCGCTGCGTGGAAAAGGCGGTGGAGCAGTCGGGAATACGGGAAGCCAAGACCTTCTACATTCCCAGCCTATCTTCAAGGACCGTCGTCTACAAGGGTCTCCTGATGGGGTCTCAGCTCCGAGGTTTCTATCCTGACCTCTCAGATGCTGGCCTTGACTCGTCCTTTGCGTTGGTACACTCGCGGTTCAGCACCAATACCCTGGGCTCTTGGAGGCTCTCACACCCATACCGCTACATAGCCCACAATGGTGAGATCAACACCCTGCGCGGTAACATCAACTGGATGACCGCTCGTGAGAGTGCTCTCTCCTCTGGGCTCTTTGGCGCGGATATCAAGAAACTGTTACCGATACTCGTGCCCGGAGGTAGCGACACCGCCACCATAGACAATGCCTTCGAATTCCTGTCTCTGGCAGGCCGCTCTCTTCCTCACGTCATGTCTATGCTAATTCCGGAGGCCTGGGAAGGTAACACCTTCATCTCTCCGGAGAAGCGCGCCTTCTACGATTACCACTCCTGTCTGATGGAGCCGTGGGACGGCCCAGCCCTTATCGCCTTCACCGATGGCGTCAGAATCGGCGCCAATCTGGATCGGAACGGCCTGCGTCCCTTCCGCTATACCATCACCAAGGATCACTTGGTGGTGATGGCATCGGAAACCGGCGTATTGGACATTCCACCGGAAAATATCCTGGTGAAGCAGAGGTTGCGCCCAGGCCAGATGATTCTGATAGACCCCGTGGAGGGCCGGATCCTGGAGGACGATGAGATCAAGGACTCTCTGGCCAAGCGGAAGCTCTACAGCACCTGGCTGAAAGAGAACCTGGTCCGCCTGGAAGACCTGCCGGGGGCGTCCGTGGATGAAGCATCTCAGGTAGACCTGGAAACCCTAGTACAGCAGCAACAGGCCTTTGGTTATACCCTGGAAGAGCTGCGTATGATCCTCCAGGCCACCGCGGAGACCGCTGCAGAGCCGATAGGCTCCATGGGTAATGACACGCCTCTGGCTGTGCTGTCGGACAGGCCGCAGCTACTGTTCAACTACTTCAAGCAACTTTTCGCCCAGGTTACCAACCCTCCTCTGGATGCTATTCGGGAAGACCTAGTCACATCCCTGGAGGTGAACCTGGGGGAGGCCCGTAACCTCCTGGAGGAGACGCCGGAGCATTGCAGGCAGTTGAAGCTGCCTTATCCTGTCCTGACCAACGAGGAGTTGGAGCGCGTCCGGCATGTTGACATCAAGGGAATCCGGGCCAAGACCCTCTCTGCGCTGTTCAACGTTGCTGAAGGGCCTGGAAGCCTGGAACGCGCGGTGGACCGCCTGCGCCAGGAATCAGCCCAGGCCGCAAGAGAGGGCTACGCCATTCTTATCCTGTCCGACCGCGGCGTTGACGTGGGCCATGCTCCTATACCCAGCCTTTTGGCTGCCTCTGCCGTCCACCACCACCTCATCAGGCAAGGGCTGCGCATGAAGGTGGGCTTGGTGGTGGAGTCTGGTGAACCCAGAGAGATACAGCACTTCGCTCTCCTCATAGGCTACGGTGCCAGCGCCGTGAACCCTTACCTGGCCTATGAAACCATGGCCCAAATGGCGCAGCAGGAGCTCCTGCCTCCAGGCATGGATGCCCACACCGCCGAGAAGAACTACCTCAAGGCCATGCACAAAGCCCTGTCGAAGGTCGCCTCCAAGATGGGCATTTCCACAATCCAGGGCTACAGGGGCGCCCAGATATTCGAGGCCGTGGGCCTCAGCCAGGAGAGCATTGACAACTATTTCACCTGGACGCCCTCCAGGGTGGGCGGGATAGGGATAGACGCCATTGAGCAGGAGGCGCGGCAGCGTCATTCCCGGGGGTACAGCAACCACCATACCCCGGGGGGGCTAGACCTGGATATTGGCGGATTCTACCAGTGGCGTCGGGGCGGCGAGTACCACATGTGGAACCCGGAGACCATCGCCAGGCTTCAGTACGCCGTCCGGGCCAAGGACTACAAGGTCTACAAAGAGTTCGCCAGGACTGCTGATGAGTACGATAAGAAGTTATGTACTCTGCGCGGGCTCATGGAGTTCAAAAAGGCGGCCAAGCCTGTGCCGTTGGAAGAGGTGGAATCGGCCTCGGAGATCGTAAAGCGGTTCCATACTGGCGCCATATCCCTAGGCGCTATCAGCCGCGAAGCCCACGAGACCCTTGCCATCGCTATGAACCGCATAGGCGCACGGAGCAACACTGGCGAAGGAGGCGAAGACTACCATCGCTTCACGCCCGATCCCAACGGCGACTCTCGCTCCAGCGCCATAAAGCAGGTGGCATCGGGCCGCTTCGGCGTCACCACCAACTATCTGGTCAACGCCAGTGACCTCCAGATCAAGATGGCGCAGGGCTCCAAGCCAGGCGAGGGCGGCCAGCTACCAGGCCACAAGGTGGACGAGTACGTTGGCTGGATACGGCACACCACACCAGGCGTGGAGCTGATATCGCCTCCGCCTCACCATGACATATACTCCATCGAGGATCTGGCCCAGCTCATCCACGACCTGAAAAACGTCAACCCAGAGGCCAGGATTCACGTGAAACTGGTGGCGGAGGTCGGCGTGGGCACCATCGCCGCCGGCGTTGCCAAGGCCAAGGCCGACGTGGTCCTCATCAGCGGCGACAGCGGCGGCACAGGGGCATCCCCGGAGTCGTCTATTAAGTACGCTGGCCTGCCCTGGGAACTCGGTATTGCCGAGACCCAGCAGGTGCTGGTGCAAAACGACCTGCGCAGTCGCATCGTGGTACAGGCCGATGGCCAGCTAAAGACAGGCCGCGACGTGGCTATTGCCTGCCTCATGGGAGCCGAGGAGTTCGGTTTCGCCACCGGCGCTCTCATTACTCTCGGATGCATTATGCTGCGCAAGTGCCACCTCAATGCCTGCTCAGTAGGCATAGCCACCCAGGACCCGGAGCTGCGCAAGAAGTTCGCAGGCACTCCGGAAGCGGTTATCAACTACTTCTTCTTCATGGCGGAACACCTGCGGGAGATAATGGCTCAACTGGGTTTCCGCACCATCAACGAGATGGTTGGCCATGTCGACATGCTGGAGGCCAAGAACGTACTTGATCACTGGAAGGCCAAGGGAATTGATCTGGCTGGCCTGCTGGCCCGCCCGCCTCTGGCGGATCAGGTTATTACATACCGCTGTCAAAGCCAGGACCACGGCCTGGAGAAGGCCCTGGACAATCAGCTTATCCAGTTGGCGGAGGGTGCCATCAACGGCAACAGCCCGGTGGACATCAGCCTGCCCATACGTAATCGCAACAGGACCGTGGGCGCCATGCTCAGCGGGCGAATAGCCAAGCGCTACGGTGAGGCAGGGCTGCCTGACGATTCCATACACTTCCGATTCAAGGGCTCAGCTGGGCAGAGCTTCGGTGCCTTTCTGGCCAAGGGTGTCTCCTTCACCCTGGAAGGAGACACCAACGACTACATGGGCAAGGGGATGTCCGGCGGGCGAATCGTTGTGTTTCCGCCCAAAGAAAACACCTTTATCCCAGAGGAAAACATCGCCGTGGGTAACGTTTCCTTGTACGGGGCCACTGGAGGCCGGGCTTTCATCCGGGGCATGGCCGGAGAACGGTTCGCAGTCCGGAACAGCGGCTGCCACGCGGTGGTGGAAGGGGTGGGTGACCACGGCTGCGAGTACATGACGGGCGGTATTGTGGTGGTATTGGGCATGACGGGGCGGAACTTCGCCGCAGGTATGAGCGGTGGAAGAGCCTACGTTCTGAATGAGGACGGCCTGTTTGCCAAGCGGTGCAACCAGGCTATGGTGGAGCTGGGGCCCGTTGACGACCAGGTCGACCAGATGGCGTTGCAACTGCTAGTCCAATGGCAATACCACTACACCAGCAGCGAGAAGGCTCTGAAAGTCTTGGATCGCTGGCAGGAGTTGCTTCCCAAGTTTGTCAAAGTAATGCCCGTGGCATACAAGAAGGTCCTGGAGTCCCGGGGCGACCAGCAAGCTGGAGAGCTGGAAATGGTGCTCCATGGGTAAAGTGACAGGGTTTCAGGAGTACGGTCGGAAACCTCCAGAGCGCCAGCCTGCATCCGAGCGAGTCCGGCACTGGCGCGAGTTCTACCAGCCGTGGCCGGAGTCCAAGTCTCGAGAGCAGGCAGCCCGCTGCATGGACTGCGCTGTACCCTTTTGCCACACTGGCTGTCCCTTGGGCAACATCATCCCGGACTTCAACGACCTGGTATACCGGGGACGTTGGCGGCAGGCGTTGGAGAGACTGCACGCCACCAACAACTTTCCGGACTTCACGGGCAGGATATGCCCTGCTCCTTGCGAGGCATCCTGCGTCCTCAGCATCAACCAGGACCCTGTGACCATCGAGTATATTGAGAAGGCCATCGCTGAAAGAGGCTTCGCCGAAGGCTGGATCACTCCTCAGCCACCCGCTTTTCGTACCGGCAAACGCGTAGCAGTTGTAGGCTCCGGCCCGTCGGGGCTGGCCGCTGCTCAGCAGCTCAATCGCGCGGGGCATACCGTCACCGTTTTCGAGCGTGACAGGTACATCGGCGGCCTTCTGACCCTGGGCATACCGGAATTCAAGCTGGAGAAACGTGTAGTGCAGCGCCGTGTGGACCTCATGGCCGAAGAGGGCGTGGTCTTCCGCCCTGGCGTCAACGTTGGAGTAGACCTCTCCGCTGAGGAGCTGGTTCGCAGCTTCGACGCCGTACTGCTGTCCGGGGGCGCCACCCAGGCCAGGGAGCTGCCCGTTCCAGGACGCGAACTCAAGGGCATCCACCTGGCCATGGAGTACCTTAGCCAGCAGAACCGGCTCCAGTCCGGAGAGCCCGTTTCCAGTGGCCAGCGTATCACTGCCGAGGGCAAGCGCGTCGTCATCCTGGGTGGTGGCGACACCGGCGCGGATTGCCTGGGCACCGCTCATCGCCAAGGCGCGGAGATAGTGCGCCAGTTCGAGATCCTGCCAGAGCCTCCTCAGACCAGGCGTCCAGACAACCCCTGGCCATACTGGCCCAACACGCTCAGGCTGTCCCCCGCTCACGAGGAGGGGGGCCTGCGGGACTACGCAATCTCCACCAAGGCATTCACTGGCCGCAACGGCCATGTGGAGAAGCTACGTGCCGTGCGTGTGGATTGGGAGCGGGACGCCTCAGGGCGCTACGCCATGAAGGAGCTTCCTGGCAGCGAGTTCGAGGTGGACGCGGACCTGGTGCTCCTGGCTCTGGGCTTCGTGTCGCCGGAGCACTACCTGCCCAAGGCCCTGGGTGTGGAGTTGGACGCCAGAGGGAACGTCAAGACCGGGGCTGACCACATGACCAGCGTCCCTGGTATCTTTGCCGCCGGGGACATGCGCCGAGGGCAGTCGCTGGTGGTGTGGGCCATCGCTGAAGGGCGGGAGGCCTCTCACCACCTGGACAGGTACCTCATGGGCTCCACCAAGCTGCCTCGCAGCTTGCCCGGCGCTCTGCCGCGGTAGGAAACGCACTGCCATTTAGCAGGGCTTCTCATTCCTGGATGGGCCTGGTCGCTAGCTACCTTTGCCCCCTATGCTATACTCTCCATAACGTAAATCGTTGGAAGCATACCTATGCGCACATTTCGCCTGGCCATGGCACAGATGAACCCCACCGTGGGCAACCTGGAGGGCAACACCGCCAAAATCCTCCAGTTCATTGATGACGCCCGCGCTCTCAAGGCTGACCTGGTTGCGTTTCCGGAGCTGGCCATCACCGGCTACCCGCCTGAAGACCTGCTGTTCAAGCCTCAGTTTCTTCAGGACAACCGTCGCCATATGGAGCAGGTGGTGGCCGCCAGCAAGGGCATCGCCGTGGTGGTGGGCTTCGCGGACGCCGACGGCGATATCTACAACGCCGCCGCCGTGGCCTGCGACGGCAAGTTGGCCGGCATATACCACAAGATGTACCTGCCCACCTACGGCGTCTTCGACGAGGGCCGCTACTTCAAGGCAGGCCATGAGTGTCCTGTTTACGTCATCAACGGCGTGGGCGTGGGCGTGAACATCTGCGAGGATATCTGGTACGCCCTTGGGCCCACGGCTCTCCAGCGGGACGCCGGCGCCGAGGTCATCGTCAACATCAACGGCTCCCCCTACCACGCTGGCAAGCGGGACTTTCGCTATCGTATGGTGGCCACTCGCGCCTCTGACAACGAGTTGTTCGTCTCGTACACCAACATGGTGGGCGGCCAGGACGAGTTGGTCTTCGATGGCGGCAGCGTCATCTTCGACCACCACGGCGAGATGGTGGCCTGGGGCAGCCAGTTCCAGGAGCAGCTTGTGGTGGCCGACCTGGACGTGGAAGCCGTCCTGAACACCAGGCTCCACGACCCACGTCCTCGCAAAGAGCGGCCTGAAATCCTCAGCAAGATAGGCACCGCCGTTAGAGTCCACGTATCCGACTACCGCGATCGTGGCCCACGACCGGAGATTTTGGCCAGCAAGCCTCAACTGCTGGGGCACGAGGAGGAGGTCTATTCCGCCCTGGTCATGGGCACCCGTGACTACGTGCGAAAGAGCGGCTTCGAGAAGGTGCTCCTCGGCCTTTCCGGTGGCATAGACTCCTCTGTGACGGCGATCGTTGCCGTGGACGCGCTGGGCAAGGAGAACGTAGTGGGCGTGTCCATGCCGTCGCGCTTCTCCTCCGAAGGCAGCATAGTAGACGCCAAGCTCTTGGCCCAGAGCCTGGGAGTGCGGTTGCTCGCTGTGCCTATCGAACCTGCTCATCAGGCCTACCTGGATATGCTGGAGCCTCAGTTCCGCGGCACTCAGCCCGGCGTGACGGAGGAGAACATCCAGGCGCGTATCCGTGGCAACATCCTCATGGCCCTGTCCAACAAGTTCGGATGGCTGGTGCTCTCCACAGGCAACAAGAGCGAGCTGTCCGTGGGCTACTCTACCCTCTACGGCGACATGGCTGGCGGGTTCGCGGTGCTCAAGGACGTGCCCAAGACCCTGGTATACCGCCTGGCGGAGTGGCGCAACACCCACGGCAGCCCCAGAGGCATCATACCTGAGGCGGTGCTGAAAAAGCCGCCCAGCCCGGAGCTTCGCGCCAACCAGAAGACGGAAGAGGAGCGTATCCCGTACAGCCGCATGGACCCCATCCTCAAGGCATACGTGGAGGACGACCGCACCTTCGACGAGATGTTGAGCATGGGCTTCGACGCCGAGCAGGTGAAGCAGGTCATCCGCTGGGTGGACCGCAACGAGTACAAGCGACGCCAGGCCGCACCTGGCATCAAGATCACGCCCCGCAACTTTGGCCGCGACCGCCGTATGCCCATAGTCAACCGCTACAGGCACTTTTGAGGCACGTTTGACGCAACACCGCAGCAGCCGCAAGCCTCTGGCTGTCCTCACCGATTTCGACGGCACCCTGACAGTGAAAGACGTTGGAGTGTTGCTGTTGGATACCTTTGCCTCGCCGGAATGGCGTAAAGAGCCGGAGCTGTGGCGCAAGGGCCTCATCGAAACGTTCAAGGAGCTTAACGAGCGGGAGTTCTCGTATCTGCCTGCCGCCAAAGAAAGGGAGATGGCGGCCTTTGCCGTAGCCAACACCCAGCTGAGGGACGGCGCGTTGGAACTGGTGGAGTACTGCCGCAACAAGAGCATCCCGTTGGAGATTGTGTCCGGCGGGCTGGACTTCTATATGAGGCCTGTCCTGGACCATCATGGCCTGACCACCTTGCCTGTACTGTGCTTGAAGCACGCCGACTTCTCCAGCGGCGATTTTGTTGTGCCGACATACGCTGAAGAGGTGGTGGTGTGCGACATAACAGGCGCTTGCAAGTGCTCTCGCATCTGGCACTACCAGGTGCTGGGATATGAAGTCATCTACTTAGGCGATGGCAACTCCGACAGATGTCCGGCGACTCAGGCGGACGTGCTTTTCGCCAGGGACGCGCTGGCCGGATACTGCGACGAGAAGCGCATCTCTTACAAGCGCTTCGAAAGTATGCGTGAGGTTGTGGCGTTCCTGAAAAGCGCTACGTAGAGCGTAACCGAGCTTTAGTCCCCAATAGCGTACGTTTTTCATGGCTACTGGATATGTCTATCTGCTCATGTGCTTCCCTTCGCTTCGCTCTAGGGTAAACTTTCAGCTCAGCATGAGCGGGAGCCCTGAAACCCCCGACTTAAGTCGGGGGTTTGGATACACGACTATGCCATATTCACAGTTATTGGAACTTGCGCACCTCCGGTACGACCTTCTCCGCCAGCGTTTCCAGCCGCGCCTGCCTGCCTTTCGCATCTCCCAGGGGCACCAGCACGATGTGACGGGCCCCGGCCTCGTAGAACTGGCGTAGCCTCTCCAGGCACTGGTTGGGAGTCCCCAGCACGGCGTATCTGGGCGCTATGGTCTCGAAGTCCTGCCGGTACATCGCCTTCAACGCCTGCGCGGCCACCTTGTGTGCCGCTTCATACGTGTTCTCCACGGCGATGAACTGGTATATCGCCCAGTCGAAGTGTGAGAGGTCTCTTTTTCTCGCCTGTGCGGCCTCCTGTATGGTCGCCATGCTCTGCTGGTAGCGCTCTGGATCGTAGAGGTAGGGGAACCAGCCATCGCCGTAGCGGGCGGCACGCCGCATGGCTGCGTCTCTCCTGCCAGCCACGTAGATCGGCGGGTGTGGCTGCTGCACCGGCCTCGGGGCCATGCTGATCCCCTCCATCGAGAAAAAGCGCCCGTGGTGGGACACCGTGTCTTGAGTCCACAGCTTTATCACCAGGTCCAGCCCCTCGTTGGTGCGTGCGCCGCGCTCCTTCACATTGATCCCGCAGGCCTCGAACTCCTTGGGGTTCTCGCCGCCGACGCCGATGCCCATGACCACCCTGCCGCCGGAGAGGATGTCTATGGTGGCTATCTCCTTGGCTACCATGGTGGGATGCCGCAGCGGGAAGAGGAGAATGGATGTGCCGACGGTTATTTTGCTGGTGGCGGCGGCCATGGTGGCCAGCATCGGGATGGCGCTCATGGTGCCCGCGCCCCAGTTGGTGATGTGCTCTCCGACCCACACGGAGTCGAAGCCCAGCGTCTCTGCCTGTACGGCTCCATCGCCTGGCCCGACTCCGCCTCCCAGGGTGATGCCTACTTTCACGTGGTGCATCTTATCTCCCTTCCGGTTTTACCTCTCCATCTGTTTATGGGGAGTATAGACCCTGGTTGATGGCATGTGGTAAGGGGAGGTGGGTGTGGGGCAAGCTGGCGGAGAGATTCGTTTCAGACGTTATGTTTAATGTTTGAAGCTGTTTTTGGCGGAGAAATTTTTTCTGAAGAAACGAATCCGACCCTTCGGCAGGCTCAGGGCAGATCCTCGTAAAGTCTGCTAGTGGAAGGTGACTTTGTGCTGGACGTCTATCATGCGTGTGATGGCGCGGACGGCTTTGATGAAAAGCTCCGGCGAGGTGTCCGAATAGATGGCCAGATCCAAGAGCTTTACGCGCATGAGGGCGATCTCAGGGGTGAGGTCTTTGAGTTCCAGGGCGTTGCGAAGGGCTTCCTGCTCCTCCGGCGTCAGAGCTGTGGAGTAGAAGCCGTGCTTGCGGGCGTTCTGGTTGCCGTGAGGAGCCCCGCCGCGATTTCGCTTGAGCGGTGCGACTGGCCGAGGGTCAAGGGCCTGGTCATGCAAGGAGTCCTGGAAGTCCTGCTGAGTGGTCATGGGATGAGGATACGGGAGGCAATGGCCTATGGGGAAGGGGGAGATGGCAGGAGGATGACCTCTGCCAAAGAGGCTATTGGGCAGTGAATCAGGTGGAGTCCCGCTCTGTATTTGGAGGCCACAGGGGCGAGGATTGACCGTGTCCCAGAGGCGGTGTAAGCTCCAACTCGCTCAGCCCGGGGTCTACTGACAACATGGGGAATCCAGGCTGAGTACGTCGGCAAGGAACATGTATGGATTTCTTGAGCAAACTCCTTGGCAAGAAGGACACGCCATGTGTTGCCGTTATCGACGTTGAGACCACTGGACTCAATCCCTACCGGAATCACCGCATCGTTGAAATAGCCGCATTAGTCATGCAACCTAACGGTGAGGTACTCCGCAGATTTGTGAGTCTTGTCAACCCAGAACGCGATATTGGCCCCTCCCGAATTCATGGCCTCAGTTCTCGAGACGTCCTCGCAGCACCTAGATTTGGCGAAATAGCAGGGTCGTTGCTTGAGACACTGAATGGCTGCGTTGCTCTGGCCGGGCACAACATACGATTCGACTATTCATTTCTATCTGCTGAATTTGAACGCCTTGGGTACCAGTTTCCAAATATCCCCATGCTGTGCCCCATGCAGATGGCTGGCGGCGGCAGTCTTTCCTACGTGTGTGCCGACTATGGAATCCCATTCGAGGGAGTGGCTCATTCCGCTTGGTACGACGCACGCGCTACGGCTCAACTCCTAACTGCACTGCTGAACGAGACTCCTCCTGTAGCGTCCCGAATCTCGAGATCTTCTCCAATCACGTGGCCCAAAGTTCCCAAAACCGGGGTGACTCCGTTTACGCGGGAGGATTCACACCAACGCCAGAATGAGCCTCCAGATTATCTCCAACAACTTATCAAGCGAGTGCAGCGCATCCCGCCAACAGATATACAAAACTCTACTCTACTCGAATACACAGCTTTGCTAGACCGTGCGCTAGAGAATCGGCACATTTCCGTAGAAGAAGGCGAGGACTTGGTAGAGTTCGCTACGCAGTGGGGCATTCCTAGTGACCAAATCCTTAACATCCATCGGGACTATCTACTCCGCTTGGCAACAGCCGCGTTGACTGACGCCGTCTTGACGGACTCAGAGCGTCGTGACTTGTATATGGTGGCGTCGTTGCTAGGCATTGACTCTCTTGATGACATTGTAGAAATGGCTACTCAGAAGCTGACAGTAGTACACTCCGAGCCAGTGGCATTAAGCGGATCGTTAACCCTTAAAGAACTCTCTGGAAAGCGGGTGTGTTTCACTGGAGAGTCTCAATGTAAGGTGCGAGGCACGGTAATTACTCGGGAAATGGCTGAGGAGATTGCCACTATGAACGGAATGAGCGTCGCACAATCCGTGACTAAGAAGGTGGACATGCTTGTAGTTGCAGATCCGTTAACCCAATCTGGCAAGGCAATAATGGCCCGCCGATACGGAATTAGGATTATTCATGAAACCATGTTCTGGAAAGTATTGGGACTGCATGTGGAATAGAATGATCCACGTTTGTATTGGTTATTGACTAATCGCTTATCCCGCCTCCTCTTGACGTCGCGCCTGCATGCTCTGTATCCTATCGGTAGTTTCCTTGCACCTTGACAGACCAAATATAGCCTCCCGGGCGCATGTTCCGCTTAAAAAGGGAAGGCGGTGCGATTCCGCCACGGTTGCGCCACTGTAAACGGGGAGCCGGCCGGCAGAATGCCACTGTCCCGACGAGTCGGGACGGGAAGGCGCTGGCGCGGCAACGATCCGTGAGTCAGGAGACCTGCCCGGTGAGAAGGTGCTCTACTCTGCGCCATACAGAGGATGCCCAGCGAAAGCGACTGGCAATCTGAACCGGCTTTCCATACACGGCTAGCTAATCCACCCCGCATCTGAGTAGAGCGGGGTTTTTTGTTACTATCGGTACCGCAAGAAAGGAGACCTGCTATGGCTACTGCAAACGTTCGGTCCATTTCACCTGGAGTGGCGTCGGGGCCTGTGGCGCGGCGTTGGGGAGGGCTTGCCATTCCCCGCGTTGTTGCCGACTCCGCCGCCGTGCTGGCCTTTGTGGCTGCTATCCTGGCCACGAACTACGCGCTGGCCGGCTTCCCCAACGTCAAGCTCTTCGACGTGATGGTGTTCCTGGCTGGCTACACGCTGGGGCTGCGCCGAGGCATCGCCGTGGCGGCGCTGGCGTGGCTGGTCTACGGCAACTTCAACCCCTTTGGCCCGACGACTGCTCCTCTTCTCGTCACCGTCATGGCCGCCGAGACAGTGTACGCCGTGGCCGGCGCGATGGTCAGGAAGGCGATTCCACCGCAGCGTGTGCATATCTTGCCCAGCCGCACAAGCGTGGTCTTCACCATCATAGCCGTGGCCACAACCCTGGCCTACGACGTCGCCACCAACGTCTACACCGGCATCTCCTGGGCCGCGTTCTCCGGCTCCAGCGACTACCTGCGCTGGGTGACTGTGGCACTCTTCAACCCAGGCGCGCTCTTCTTCACCGCTGCGCACCTGTCCAGCAACGTCCTCTTCTTCGCGGCGTTGGCCCCGCTGATGGTCAAGGGGGTCGAGAAGATGCAGAGTAGGAAAAGCTCATGAGGCTGCTCAAGTCGCGTTGGCTCTCGGGGTTGTTGGGTCTCGCCAGCATGGTAGCGCTGTTGCTGGTCGCCACGGCGGCGTGCAGCCAGAGTGGAAACGCTGCCGCTCCTACGGCCACGCCCCAGACCACCATCAAAGTGAGCATGCTCATCCAGTCCAGCCCGACGGATGCGAAGTGGTTCCGGAACGTGGAGGTAGCCAAGGGCACCAACGCCTACGAGCTGACGGAGAAGGTGACACAGGGGAACCTGAAGGCCAACTACTACCCAGCGTACAGGTCGCACTTTGTGGACGCCATGCTCGGCGTGGCTAACAAGGGCGCCAACTACTGGCTCATATACCTGTGGAACGAGTCGGATAAGAAATGGGAGTCCCTGCCCGTGGGGGCGGACCTCTACTCTCTCAAGGACGGCCACGTCCTGGCATGGTACTATACCGACACCAGCAAGCAGGGAGACCTGCCCACTTCTACACCATAGGGGTTAAGTATGACCAGCAGCCCGCTACACATAGGCGTCATCGGCGCGGGGTTCGGCACCAAGGTGCACGTCCCGGGGTTCCAGTCGGAGGGCGTGGAAGTCGTGGCCATCTGCACACGCCACAAAGAGACGGCGGAGAAGGCAGCCCACGAGCACGGTATTCCCCACGTCTTCACCGACTATCGTGAGATGCTGCGACACCCTGGCCTGGACGCCGTGAGCATCACGACGCCTCCGCCGTCACACCTCGAGATGGTGACGGCGGCGCTGGATGCGGGCAAGCATGTCATTTGCGAGAAGGCGTTTGCCATGGACCAGAAGGAGGCGCGGGCCATGTGGCGGAAGGCGGAGGCCACCGGGCTGACCGGCATGGTCGCGCACGAGTTCCGCTTCGCGCCGGCCAGGGCATACGTAAGGGACTTGCTACAGCAGGGATACGTTGGAGACGTGCGCACCGTAAGCATGAACCTGTTCATAGGGCCTACCAGCAGTCGTGGGCTGCGTACCATGAACTGGGGCGGCCAGGCTTCCCAGGGCGGCGGCTTCCTGAAGGGCCTGGGGTCGCACTACATAGACTGCATGTGGGACTGGTCGATGGAGATGACCCGCGTCTGCGGCAGCACGTTTGTCCACGATCCCGAGAGGTTGGATCCCGCCACAGGCCAGAAGGTGCGCGCCGACGCCGACGAGGCTTTTGCCTTCATGGCCACCCTTAAGAACGGCGGCTGGGCGACCATGTCGGCCACGACGATGGCCCCGTTTGGGCGTAGCGCTATGATACAGATATACGGGAGCCAGGGGACGCTTCAGACGCCCCAGGCCGGGCTAAACCCTCCACCCGACGGCGTAGTCCTTGGGGCCAAGATTGGCCAGGACAAGGAAGTCCACGAGCTGCCGGTGCCCTCGCAGTACCGTCCATTTGACGACCCGCGGGACGAACGGCTGATGGCCTTCCGGCTGTTGGTGCGCCGGTTCTTGCAGGGGATTGCCGAAGGGAATTCGCCGTCGCCCAACTTCCACGATGGCCTGCGCTGCCAGCAGGTGCTGGACGCGGTAAGCCAGTCCGCTACAACGGGACGCTGGGTGGATATAGCGGAGGGGTAGAGAGGGGCCGGGGTGACGGGGAGCGGGCAGGTAGGTAGGTCAGGGCGAATAGGCAAACCCCCGACTCAAGTCGGGGGTTTGCTGTCTCCGTTCGTGGTGAGCTTGTCGAACCACGAGAGCTTGCGAGCGGAATAAAAACTTCCCAGTTACCTTCAATCAATGACTGGTCCTGTCTCGGAGGCAGGACATGACCATTTGCTACGGTGTGTCTTCAATGACCAGAATGCGAACCTACTGTTATTCAAGACTCCACCGTGGATTGAAAGGTACTTCTTTCCGCCTTCGTCAGTAAGGAATAGCTTTATCAGAAACTCATTGCCCTCTTGAACTGCGTCACTCGCAGGGGGAGGCAACCAATAATAGGATGCCTCAAGTGCATGTGCGGGAATCATCCTGGGCACCGAAAAACTTTCCTTGCGGCCTGGCATCGCAATTCTGTGAAGGTAAACGTTTGATGCCCCTGTGTTTAGGAGTTTCATATAGCCCCTAATGCCAGTCAAGACCATCTTCCCGTCCCGAACCTCTTGCACAGGTTCGTTGCCAGGCACTATTGAAACTGCGACATAATCCTGCAACCTAATGAGCCGCCTGTTGATAGAAAACTGAAGCGCTGCAAACAAGATGGCGAGTAATCCAATCAGACCTTGAAGGATAAGACCTGAAATCTGAATCTGGTAGTTCGTCATTGTTACCTCCATCACCGCTCCTTGCGCGGCGGAGCCTACCAGCTTGGCGTACTTGGCCAGCGCAGTGTTAGTCCAGTGAGACGGGTTGCTGCTTACGCTCGCTCTAGAGTCTGCTCATCACGGTACTCTCGGACGTCAACGTGGACGCCTGCCTGTACTGCTTCTTCGGCAAGAGCCAAAAGGTGAGCCGTCACTTCTTCATCGTAGTAGTGCTCGCCACAATTGGAGCAAACGGCAGATGGAACGCTCTTGAAGACAAGCGTGGTGCTCCCGCGTTCCAGTGTTACTGTCCCAGTTCCAGGCTTGGTCTCTCCATGCTTACAAAGCACACAACGCATATATCAACGCCTCCTCCGCCGGTAATACGGTGACTCCCAGCGTTCTGAATCAGGCTCATATACCGTGATGATAACAGTCACTTGCTCTTTCGCGTTGTCGGCAGCGACTACGTGTATCGGCTTCCCGCTAACCCAGCCAAGCAAGAGCCTGGTTGGGAACGGGGTATCATCAGGATATGTCTCTATGACTTCGCCCTGACTAACCACGTTTTGGATATCCTGGAAATCTATTGTACGCTCAAACATGCGCTGAAGAGCGTGATTGGTGAATTGCAGGCGCATAGCCGTTCCCTTACCCCGTCACGGCGCCCTCTGACGCGGAGCCTACCAGCTTGGCGTACTTGGCCAGCGCTCCCGTGGTATGTGTGGGAGGCAGAGGCTTCCACCCCCGGAAGCGCCGCTTGATCTCCGCGTCGGAGACTTCCATCTCCAGCTTGCGGTTTGTGGCGTCCACGTTGATCATATCGCCGTTGCGCACCACGGCTATAGGCCCCCCCACGGCGGCCTCCGGGGCCACGTGTCCCACCATCAGGCCGTGGGTAGCGCCGGAGAAGCGTCCGTCGGTCAGCAGCGCCACGGTCTCGCCCAGGCCCTGGCCGACGATAGCCGCCGTCACCGCCAGCATCTCCCGCATACCTGGGCCTCCCTTGGGGCCCTCGTACCGTATGACCACCACGTCGCCGGCCTTGATCTCGCCGCGCTGCACGGCCTTGAAGGTCGCATCCTCGCTATCGAAGACCTTGGCGGGGCCGCGCTGCTGCAGGTGTTGCTTGCCCGCCACCTTGATGACGCCGCCTTCAGGGGCCAGGTTGCCCTTGACTATGACCAGGCCGCCGGTAGGAGCTATTGGCTTCTTGATGGAGTAAACGACATCCTGGTTTTCGTTCAGTTTCACATCCTTCAGGTTCTCGGCCACGGTCTTACCGGTTACGGTCAGGGCGTCGCCGTGGAGCAGGCCCGCATCCAGCAGGCGCTTCATCACCTGGGGGACGCCGCCCACGCGGTCCAGGTCGGCCATGACGTACTTTCCGCCGGGCTTCATGTCCACTATGTACGGTATCTTCCGGCTGATGCTGTCGAAGTCGCCTATCACCAGCGGCACCCCGGCCTCGTGAGCGATGGCCAGCAGGTGCAGGACGCAGTTGGTGGAGCCGCCCATGCTCAACGCCACGGTGATGGCGTTCTCGAAGGCGTTCCTGGTCAGGATGTCCCTGGGCTTGATGCCCTGCTCCAGCAGGCGTAGCGCCGTCTCTCCGGCCTTGATGCACTCCTCGGTCTTGCGAGGGTCCACGGCTGGAATGGAGGCGTCGCCTGGCAGGGACATGCCCAGGGCTTCGATGGCCGAAGACATGGTGTTGGCGGTGAACAGGCCCGCGCAGGAGCCTTCGCCGGGACAGGCCAGCCGCTCCATGTCCAGCAGTTCCGCGTCGGAGAGAGCGCCACGGGAGTGCGCGCCCACGGCCTCGAACATGTCCTGGATGTTGATGTCGCGGCCCTTGTACTCGCCGGGCAGGATGGTGCCGCCGTAGACGAAGACGGCGGGTATGTTCAGCCGGGC
>ORJL011460779.1_pt1 | contig 22282 bp, 15 predicted proteins | sample 1779941 | NCBI WGS metagenome assembly ORJL01 (sample SAMEA104232317, study PRJEB22302) | groundwater metagenome | biome: forest; feature: aquifer; material: groundwater | place: USA | collected 2011-08-07 | depth 5.8 m
CCTGCTCGATCGCCGGCCTTGGCTCGCGGGCGTGCTGATCGGCTGCCTCGCCTACAAGCCGCAATTCGGCGTCCTGATTCCGGTGGCGCTCTTGGCGGGCGGACGATGGAGCACCATCGGCGCGGCGGTGGCCACCGTGGCGGCGCTGATCGCAGTCAGTTTTGCAACGCTCGGCGGCGGCGTCTGGCACGCCTTTATCGATTCCATGAATTTCACCCAGACCGTGGTGCTCGAACAGGGCGGCACCGGCTGGGAGAAAATTCAATCGGTATTTTCGGCGGCGCGGATGTGGGGCGCGGGCGTTCAAACCGCCTATGCCGTACAGATCGCACTGGCGCTGATGCTCGCCGCAAGTCTGGCCTGGCTGTGGCAGAGCGATGCCGCCTTCGAGCTCAAGGCTGCGGCGCTGGCGAGCGGCAGCCTGCTCGCGACGCCCTACGTGCTTGACTACGATCTTGTCGCGCTCGCGGTCGCGATCGCGTTCTTCGCGCACCACGGATTGAGCCGCGGCTTCCGCGACTTCGAGATCAGCCTGCTGGCCGCAGCGTGGATCGTGCCGCTGCTGTCTCGCGGCGTCGCCGGAGTCACCGGGATGCCCCTTGGCCTGCTGGTGTTGCTGACGACTTTCGTTTGTATCATGCGGCGTGCAGTGCTGGACCGTGAGGCGCTGGCCGTGAACGCCCGCAACGTAGCGCAAGCATGATCTGAATCGTTAACGCTTGCTGGCAAGATCTTCTGCACGGTTGCAGTGCGGTAGAGGTTTTCGACCTTTTCCATTGCGCGGGCCTTGCGACGTACCGGCAACAGCATCATTGTTTAGCCGCGTTGCGGCGCGACAAGACGACCTCGCGCTCGCAAGCCGCGGGCCGCGTTTCACCGATCGAACGAAATTCAGGATGTACAAGCTCTATTCGATGCAGCGCTCCGGCAACAGCTACAAGGTCCGCCTTGCGCTGGCGCTGTTGAATGCGCCCTACCGCGCGATCGAAATCGACATTCTGCGCGGCGAGAGCCGCACGCCCGACTTTCTCGCGAAGAATCCCAGCGGACAGGTGCCGCTGCTGGAAGTCGGGGAAGGACGCTATCTCGCCGAATCCAACGCCATCCTCTGGTATGTCGCCGGTGGCACTCCGCTGGCGCCGGAATCGCGGATCGAGCGCGCCGAGGCCCTGCAGTGGATGTTCTTCGAACAGCACGCGCTGGAGCCGAACATCGGCGCGGCCTATTTCTGGCTGTCGCTGGTCAAAGGCGGCCGCGACCTGCAAACCCACGCGCTGGAAGACTGGATGGAACGCGGCTATGGCGCGCTGCAGGTGATGGAAAACCACCTCAAGACCCATGACTATTTTGCCGCGGGACAGCTGACCGTCGCGGATATCGCGCTGTACGGCTACACCCATGTCGCCGACCGCTGCGACTACGACCTTGCGACCTTCCCCGCGATCCGCACCTGGCTGCGGCGGGTCGAGCAGACCAAGGGATTCGTCCCGATGGACTGGCGGCCGGATGCCGAGGTCGAGGCGCCCGGCATCGCCGCCGAGGCTTAAGGGGCTGACCCGTCATTGCGAGCGAAGCTAAGCAATCCATCGCGCCACAAGGAAGAATGGATTGCTTCGTCTCTGGCGCTCCTCGCAATGACGATCTAGGACCCCTATCCGTCGTACCCTAGGAAGAGGAAACAGCGGGCAAAACCGTTGCGCCTGCCGTTATTTTGCCATCTTTGGGCGCACGCCGCCCCAATATTGCCAGCGATTCCTGCGAAATTGCTTCGGTCGCGGGGGTGATTCGCCCGTGCATTCAAGGATTTCGGCCATGATCCGGTCGTCCGGCGCAGCTGGCTTCGCGAGCGGTTGCGCGCCTGTCGCTTCGTCCCGCCTGACCCACGCCGTCGCGGCCTCGCTCGCGATCGGCGCGATGTCGTTGTGCCTGATCGTCAGCCTCACGGTGCTGTCGATCAAGGTCTCCATGGCGATGCCAATTCCGGCGTAACGCTCAAACCTTCGTATCGCACCCCAGCGGTGATGTCATCGCGATCGGGCAACCATGACCAAGACACCAGTAGTCCTCGTGACGGCATCGTTGACGGTTGCGACCGTGCTGACGGTGACCTTCCTGATCGTCACCAGCACCCGCGGCGAAAATACCTCCTTTGCATCGTCGGCGGGACAGCTCGAGGTCCAGACCGTTGCCAGCGGTCTGGTCAATCCATGGTCGCTGGCGTTCCTGCCCGATGGCCGCATGCTGGTGACCGAACGTCCCGGCCGCATGCGCATCGTCACCGCGGAAGGACAGCTTTCGCCGCCGCTGAAGGGCGTGCCTGAGGTCTTCGCATCAGGCCAGGGCGGATTGCTCGACGTCGTCATCGACAAAGCCTACGCGCAGAACAAGACCATCTACTTCTGCTATGCCGAGCGCGCCAGTGGCGGCGGCCGTACCGCGGTGGCGCGGGCCAGGCTGAACGACGGCAGCGGCCGGCTCGAGGATGTCAAAATCATCTTCCGGCAGGAGGGGCCGCTGTCGGCGGGCAATCACTATGGCTGCCGCATCGTGCAGGCGAACGACGGCAATCTGTTCGTCACGCTGGGCGAGCATTTCAGCTTCCGCGACGAGGCCCAGAATCTCGGCAATCATCTCGGCAAGATCATCCGCATCGCGCCCGACGGCACCGCGCCGTCGGACAATCCGTTCGTCGGCCGCGACGGCGCCAAGCCGGAAATCTGGAGTTACGGCCACCGCAACGGACAAGGCCTCGCGATCAATCCCGTATCGGGCGATCTCTGGGAAATCGAACACGGCCCGCGCGGCGGCGACGAGGTCAACATCATCGGGAGGGCTAAGAATTACGGCTGGCCGGTGATCGGCTACGGCGTCGATTACAGCGGCGCGAAGATTCACGACAGCACCGCCAAAGACGGCATGGAGCAGCCGGTCAAATACTGGGTGCCGTCGATCGCCCCGTCGGGCATGACGTTCTATACCGCAAAACTGTTTCCGAAATGGGCCGGCAGCCTGTTCACCGGCGCGCTGTCGGGCAAGATGCTGGTGCGGCTGTCGCTGAGCGGAAACACCGTGACCTCTGAAGAACGCCTGCTGCAAAACCTGAACGAACGCATTCGCGACGTGCGTCAGGGCCCGGACGGCGCGCTATGGCTGCTGACAGATAATTCGGCGGGGCGGATTCTGCGGGTGTCGCCGTCGGCGAAATGACGGCGCCTCCCCTGAACGCATGACCCGCGGTCAGCGACCAAGGTTCAGGCCGCCGGCAGCGGCGGCCCGCGAACCGGCACGCAACGCATCATGAACCGGCGTCAATTGATTTTCCTGATGACTGCGGCGGCAGCGGTTTTGGGTGTGGCGCGAACCGGATATGCCGAATGCGGCGAGCAGACTGCCACCGGGCTTCGGTACGAAGCGGACGTCACAGTCGCGACATTTCATGTCTGCTAGGTGGCCCGATTCGGACAAAGGCGATAGTTTGTACGAAAAGCGATTGGCTGTTGCTGTCACTCCGGCTTATCTGGTGCTGACGTAACACGATTGTCCGGAAGGCCTTCTGGCTGTCGGCTAACAATCAATTTCTGTACTGGACGGCACATTGAGCGAAAATCCCGCACCGGCCGCGCGACAGGCTCCGCAAGGCAAGCTGCCAACGCTAGGTCTGTCAGCGCTTGGAATCGTATTTGGCGATATCGGGACGAGCCCTCTTTATACGTTCAAGACCATCCTGAGCACCACCGAAAATGCGCCCGACGCCAGCGTTGTCCTGGGCGCTCTTTCACTCGTGCTGTGGACCCTCTTCATCATCACTACGGTAAAGTATGTCTCATTCGCCATGCGCGTCGACAATGACGGAGAGGGAGGAATTCTGGCTTTGATGGCGTTGTTGGGAGTGAAAAAGCAGCAGCGGCCAACCATCGTGGCCGTCGGCCTGTTCGGTGCGGCTCTGATCTACGGCGATGGAGCGATTACTCCGGCGATCTCGGTTCTGTCCGCCCTGGAGGGCCTCAACGTGGCGACTCCCGCACTGCAGCCCTATGTTGTTCCTGCCGCCGTTGCGATCTTGCTCACGCTGTTTGCGATCCAATCACAGGGTACCATGAAGATCGGGCATCTCTTTGGCCCGGTGATGTTTGTCTGGTTTGTCGCTATCGCGCTGATGGGGATCGCGGGCATTGTACAGCATTCGTCCGTGTTCGCCGCGCTTAATCCTGTCTATGGCCTGTCCTACCTGTTCTCACATGGGGCCACCGGCTTTCTGGTGCTGGGCGCGGTGTTTCTCTGCGTAACCGGCGCCGAGGCGCTCTATGCCGATATGGGTCATTTCGGCAGGCGGCCCATCACACTGGCGTGGTTCGCGATCGTGTTCCCGAGCCTGATCCTGAACTATGCCGGGCAGGCAGCGCTCGTTCTTGAAGGTGCCCCGAATGACGGCAATATCTTCTTTCGGCTCTGTCCAGCGGTTCTCCTGATCCCGTTCGTCGTGCTGGCGACGGTAGCGACGATCATTGCCAGCCAATCGATCATTACCGGGGCTTTCTCGATGACCCGGCAGGCGATCCAGCTTGGCTGGTTGCCAAGACTGCGGATCAAGCAAACATCGTCGGAGGGCTATGGCCAGATTTATGTTGGCGTCGTCAACTGGCTGCTGATGCTCGTGACCGTCGGGCTTACCATCGCGTTCGGCAAATCCGACAATCTGGCGGCTGCTTACGGCATTGCCGTGTCGCTGACGATGCTGATGACGTCCGCCCTGCTTTTTATTGCGATGCGCGAGGTCTGGGGCTGGAGCATGTTGGCTGCCGGCTCTGTTGCAGCCTTCTTTTTTGTCATCGATGCCGCCTTCTTTCTCGCAAATCTCACCAAGATCGCCGAGGGCGGATATGTCCCCCTTATCCTGGCTACCTCTGTCTACAGCGTGATGTGGATCTGGCATCGCGGAGCGGCGGCCGTGATGGCTCGAATGCATGAATCTCTGATCCCCGTCCCGGAATTCATGAAGGATATTAAATCCAAAAACATTCCTCGCGTTCGCGGCACGGCCGTGTTCCTGACCCGGACCGAGCGGGATACGCCGCCGGTCATGGTCTGGCACGTCAAGCATAACCGCGCATTGCATGAGCATCTCTTCGTGCTACGCGTGGAAATCCAGTCAGTGCCGTGGGTCGCGTCCCGCAACCGCATGACAATCGAGGAAGTCGCGCCGAATTTCTGGCGCGCGGAAGCGCGTTTCGGCTTCATGGAGCGTCCGCATATTCCGGAACTGCTCACGGCCAGCAAAGGGCTGGGGTGCACGATCGATCTCAGCGACGTGACCTATTACGTGGGCCACGAGACGGTGGTCGGCCGCGAGGACGGCATGGGCTTGCCCGCCTGGCAGGAGAGGTTCTTCGCTGTCATGGAGCGCAACGCTGTACACGTCAGCGACTTCTTCAGCCTCCCCAGCGATCAGGTCGTTGAGATCGGGCGGCAGGTTTCGATTTAGACTCCGTGACTGAACTGTTCCGTTTGCGCAATCGAGGAGGTCCAACATGAACGCTAACTCAGCGTCCGACCCGGGTTCGGCGACAGAAAAATCTAAATCCGGAAAACTGGCCTGTGCGATATCGGGCAAGGAATACGCAGGACGCGATCTGGTCGCGCTGGACGCTCTGCGACCCAGTCTGGCGGATCGCATTCGCCAGGATCACCCAGAGCTCACTTCCGATGCCTTGATCAGCAAAGCAGAGCTTGGCCGATACCGGACCAAATATGTCGAGGAATTGCTCAAGGCTGAGCATGGCGATCTGACCGAGCTGGATCGGCAGGTTGCCGAGAGCCTGGCGACACATGAGACCCTGGCCGAGAATATCGAAGCCGAATTCGAGGTCGAACGCTCGTTCGGCGAGCGGCTGTCGGATCATCTGGCAAATTTTGGTGGCAGCTGGACCTTCATCATCATTTTTGGCGGCATTATCTTCGTCTGGATTCTCTACAATCAGGCGGTTTCCGATCCGTCCCGGTTCGATCCCTATCCTTACATTCTGCTCAATCTGATCCTGTCCTGTCTCGCGGCGTTGCAGGCGCCGGTCATCATGATGAGCCAGAAGCGGCAAGAGGTAAAAGATCGCATGCGGTCGCAAAGCGACTATCGCATCGACCTCAAGGCCGAACTTGAAATCCGGCATCTCCACGAGAAGATGGATCACCTGATATCCAGGCAGTGGCAGCGATTGACCGAAATTCAGCAAATGCAGCTCGAAACAATGCACGAAATGTCGAGAAGCCATAGGGGGAGCTGATACTTGAGTTTGCCTATTTCCGGGGCATGCGTCTGTTCCTGGCAGATAGTGTTGCAAAAGTCTTTTTGTCCCACCGATCGCAAATTTTCCGGGCCGTCGGTGCGGCGATCGAATGTTAATGTGGGGGACTACGTCATCCTGTGACTAACAGGCGACTCCGGTGACGCGCTTGACGCGACATCGGCCGTCGCTTGCCGCTTGTTTCGTCCTTTAGCGGAAAAATAGCCGCGAGGCATTTTTGGACTTTTGCAACAATATCTGCCTAACAACAGACATCGGTCGATTTCGCGGCGGCGTTGCGGCAGATCACGCGAAACGCCTTCGATGGCGAATCCAGCACAACACCGACGCCCCCCGCCAATACCAGCGGTCGCAATATCAGATTGACGAGAACGACAAAGCTCGTCGCCAGCGCCACGAGGGTATTCGTCCTTAGGCCCGCCATCCGTTGACGCCATTGGCGCTCGAACCCGATGCTTGCGCCCAAAAACGTCGCCACACCCAGGCCAATAGCTGCTTGATCAATCGAACCGGTCATTGTGGTAAACCACTATAAGTTTTTTGATGCCTGCGTCGGCGACGCCCCAGAAACAACATCACGGCCGAACGCTCCAGAAGTCTCGTCACCGCCAAGACCGTTCGAAGATCAGATTGCAAAATCCAGCCTTGTCGGCGCAGCTTCATTGAAACGCGCAACAGGCCGCCGGCGAGCTTGAAAACTCCGGCTGCGCCCCAGCAGCGCGCCCTTTCGCAAGGAGCCCAAGTCACGCGCCCGCCGTTGCAAGCTGGAAAATTCGAAACAGCACGAGGCCGCCCGCGACGATGAGATAGCCGCGCAGGACAAACATCCAGATTCGGCTAAGCAAGGTCAGACGTGTAGCCGGCAAGTCGTCGAGCGGCGGCATTCGCCAATTCAACCGCAGTGCCGGATCATAGGCGACTGACCTTTCGTCGCTGTCATGGCTGCCTAGGGCTGAAACGGCGATGGCGGTCACAATCGTCAGAACGCCGCCACCGGCAACGATGCCCAATATGACCTTCTCGCCCATGTCCGGAAACAGGACCGAAGCTGTCAAGATGACGGACAGCATCACCAACACGGCAACCACACCCCCGGTGAACAGATTCAATATCGGGGAGTTTACCCAAGGCCCAAGTACCGCCTTATCGTTGCAGAGCAGCAGAAGGAACACCGTTGCGCTTGGCAACAGCACGCCCGCGAGGGTCTGGACGGCGTTGGTCAGGAGCCCGAGCGGCGTTCCAGGCGTCAGCACAAGGACCGCGGCCACAAGTATCAGGCAAAAATAGATGCCATAGAAACCCTTTGCGTCACGAGGTTTGCGGTGCAGGGAATGGCGAATGGAAAGGACGTCGCCGATAGCATAGGCTGATGCAAGCGAGACGGCCGAAGCACCAATGATGCTTGCGTCGAGCAGCGCCAAGGCGAAAAGAATGGCCGGCAACCTTCCGGCATATCTCTCCAATCCAGCCATGACCCCAAGTACGTCCGTATAGTTTCCGGCCTCCGGCTGGCCCGCAAAGATCGCGGCACAGAATCCCATCATCGCGACGGCACCGAGGATAACGAGCACAATGCCGAGCCAAAGATCCCACCTTTCGTATGGGATGAAGCGCGGCGTGATCCGCTTATCGACGATGTAGCTTTGCTGAAAAAAGAGCTGCCATGGCGCCACCGTCGTGCCGACGATAGCTATGATCAGGAGCATCACTTCGCTGAGCTTTGCGCCTTCGGGCATTGTCGGGACGACAAAGTCCCTGGCAATTTGCCCGATAGGCGGATGAACCAAAAGAATGATCGGGACAAGCAGCAGGCTGCCAAAGACGAGCGCGATCGCGAACCGCTCGAAACGGCGGAAGTTGCCGGTACTGACCGCGGCCATGATGATGGCCGCAGAGGCAAGCACGCCCCAGAACTGGGATAATCCGAGATAGTTGAGCGCAAGGCTGATCCCAATGAACTCCGTCACAATCGTCAGCCCATTGAGCAGGAACAGATCGATCACGCTAAAAGCGCCCCAAAACTTGCCGAAGCGTTCAAAGATCAGGCGTGCGTGTCCGACGCCGGTGACGGCGCCGAGCCGCACCACCATTTCCTGGTTCACATAGAGGACCGGTATCAGCAGCATCAATGTCCAGAGCAGCGTAGTGCCATAGTTCTGTCCGGCCTGGGTGTAGGTGCCGAACGCTCCGGCGTCATTGTCGCCAACCATCACGATTAACCCGGGGCCGATGATCGCAATGAGCGTCTTCCACCGGGCAAAAAGTCCCACGCGCGGACCGTGGTCATGCTGCCGAATTGTGCCAAGCGCACCATGGATATCGCCGACATGCGCGTCGTCGAGAACAGCCGTACGGATCGTTCCTGGCTTTAGTTCATTCATGGCGTTCATCGCATATTCCTAAAACGCATTCGAAACCGTTTGTTGACAAAGCTCAGGGGGCAGGACTTTGCTGAGCCGGTTACGCGAATACTTGAGACACATAGTTCGGACTGGTTCTCAACAGGCCGACCAAACGCGCTTCCTATCGATCGTCTGTTTATGCGCCCGCTTGCGCTAACGAACGGTGCCACGGACGGCTTCGCTTCGTACTTTTGAGCAATCCGTCGGTAATCCCGTCGGCGGGCGCTTCCTCGGCGTCTACCGGTTCCCAGCGACATTCGAGACGACCATCGCTATCGCTTAACGACCAATGACAGGCGAGTGCCGGCGGTGGAGACCGACGCTCGCCTGCCGGGCGGCGACGACCCGGCAGATTGTCATTGGAATGCGTGACCTTGCACCACCGTGCCGCGACGCGCTGTGGTTCAAAGGGCCGGAATTTTGCGAGTCTTGTGAACATCGCTCACCTCCATTTCCGCTTTGCGCGGCAGGCCAGTGAGCGAGAGGTGATCAGCTAAATGCGATCACCGGACCTCACGCGGCCAACGCCTGCGCGATTATGAATGTCCTGCGGCAGAGGGATCCCGATCAGTCTGATCGGATCGACGCTGCCAAAGATGGTACTGCCCATGTGCTTTTCGTTTGGAGTGACAGGATTGCCGTGAACGGAATGTTCCAGACAATAAAGCGCGACTACGCCTGGCCTATCACTATGTCAAGTGAATTGTCCTATCCTCCGGGGTGGATAGGGCTTATCCTGCCGGCAGGATAGGAGATTGATATGCCAGACCATCCCCATGCCGCGATTTCGCGCCGTTTAAAGCGCGCATATGGCCACATGCAAACGATTATCGAAATGGTTGAGCAAGACCGCCCGTGCCTGGAAATAGCTCAACAACTGCAGGCCGTGGAGGGGGCTATTGAAAACGCCAAGAAAGCGTTGATTCTGGATCATCTCGGCCACAGCCTCGATCGATCGCTCATTAACAGCGGATCAAAAGGGAAGGCTGCGGTTCGGGAATTCAAGCTGATTGCGAAATACCTGTAGGGACCGCGGTTGTGTCGGACGGCAACGCTTCATGGCCGCGTCCCTAAGACCGCCCATGATCGAGAGTGACGGCGCCTTTGATCTGCCGCAAGGCCTCACCACGACTTCGGAATGATGATTGGTTGCCGTCGATTTTCTTTGGATTTCAGGGGGATCTCGATAACGAGGCCTAAGCCGCATAAGCATCGTCTGGACATCCATGGAAAAGGTGCAGACCATGCTGGATTCAATATCGAGACAATGTTCATCCGGCATGGAGTGCCAAGCCTGACAATTCGGTCAACGGCTATAAGTTTCAAACCGATGAGGTGACGCGTGCCGCTGACCAAAACCCCGCGATGTCAATCATGAATGTCTTCTCGAAGCCAATCAAGGAGACCGAACGCATTGGCGCGGATCCAGCGGCGCGTGACGGTTTGCTTGCTACTGTAAGCCGACTTCAGCCTCGCGAAGCCTGCGCGAAACTGGGGTCTACCTTGGAAGGCCTGTCAGAGACCGAGGCTGACGCACGGCTGAAGAAATTCGGACCTAATATCGTTGCCCGGGAACGCAAGGCGACAATCCCGGAAGAACTTTGGGGCCGTGCCCGCAATCCATTGAACGCATTGCTGCTGACCCTGGCGACTACTTCCTATTTTTTGGGAGACGTCCGTGCCGCCGTCGTGATCGCAGTAATGGTAATCCTCGCGATCACGACCGCCTTTGTCCAGGAACACCGGTCAAATGAGGCCGCTGCCCGGCTACGCGCCATGGTCCACACCACGGCAAGCGTCAGGCGCAACCCCAGTCGTTCAGAGGATCCGTTCTCCGAAATTCCGATGGAACGGCTCGTGCCGGGCGACGTCGTTCGGCTTTCAGCCGGAGATATGATACCCGGCGACCTCCGCTTGCTGGAAGCCAAGGATCTTTTCATCAATCAGTCCGCTCTTACCGGCGAGTCCATGCCTGCGGAAAGGCATGCTCCGGCATGCGATGGCGGTTCGGAGGACCCGTTCGCCCTGTCAAACCTCTGCTTCATGGGCGCGAACGTCGTATCGGGCTATGGGACCGGGGTAATCGTGCAAACCGGCTCGAAAACATTTTTTGGCCAGCTTGCTCACGAGATTGCAGGACGACGCGTTCCGACAGCCTTCGATCGGGGTATCAACAAGTTCACCTGGTTGATGATCCGCTTTATCTTGGTCATGGTCCCCGCAGTCTTCCTGATCAACGGCCTGACAAAACACGATTGGCTAGAGGCTCTATTGTTCGCCGTTGCGGTAGCAGTCGGTCTCACGCCCGAGATGTTACCGATGATTGTTACGGTGAACTTGGCCAAGGGTGCGATGGCAATGTCGCGCAAGAAGGTCATCGTGAAGCGCCTCAACGCGATCCAGAATTTCGGGGCGATGGACGTGCTGTGCACGGACAAGACCGGCACCCTGACGCAAGACCGAATCATCCTGAAGCGGCACCTCGACATTTGGGGGCAGGAATCGGCACGTGTACTTCAGTATGCATTTCTGAACAGTCACTTCCAATCAGGGCTGAAAAACCTGCTCGACAAGGCGGTTCTAGCCCATGTCGAACTCAAAGAGACAATGAGGATCGCCGGCGGGTATTCAAAGCTCGATGAAATTCCATTCGACTTCTCGCGTCGCCGCTTATCGGTCGTCGTCGCGCGCGATGACGGCAAGCACATTCTCATTTGCAAAGGCGCCGTCGAAGAGATTTTCGCCGTTTGTTCGAAATACTCCCTGGACGCGGAGACGGGCCCGCTCGACGAAAGTCATTTTGAGGCGGCCAAACAGCAAACGGTTGCGCTCAACTCCGACGGTTTTCGTGTTGTCGCAGTTGCCTATAAGGAGATGGATCCGTCGAAGGTAACATACTCGATCGAAGATGAGACCGATCTCACGCTCCTTGGCTATATCGCTTTTCTCGATCCGCCAAAGGAGAGTGCCCGCGAGGCAATCGCAGCGCTGGCTCTCAAGGGTGTCCAAGTCAAGGTTCTTACTGGCGACAACGAAATCATCACCCGGAAGATTTGCCACGAGGTTGGGTTAGAACCAGGCGAAATCCTGCTCGGCAGCAAGATCGCCTCGATGAGCGATGCCGAGCTCGCGGAGATTGCCGATCGCACAACCGTCTTTGCAAAGTTAACCCCCGCGCACAAAGAACGCGTCGTGCGAGCTCTTCACGCCAAGGGGCACGTGGTCGGATTCCTTGGCGACGGAATCAACGACAGCCCCGCTTTAAAGGTAGCCGATGTGGGGATTTCGGTGGATACAGCGGTCGATATCGCAAAAGAGTCTGCTGACATTATTCTGCTCGAAAAGAGCCTGCTTGTCCTTCAGGAGGGCGTGATCGAAGGTCGAAAGGTGTTCGCGAACATCACGAAATACATCAAAATGGGCGCGAGTTCGAATTTCGGAAACATGTTCAGCGTGATTGGGGCGAGCATTTTCTTGCCATTCCTGCCGATGGCGCCGATCCAAGTCCTGACCAACAACCTGCTCTACGATTTTTCGCAGACAACGATTCCGACGGATAATGTCGACGAGGAATACCTGGTATCACCGCGAAAATGGGACATCGGCAACATATTCAAATTCATGGTGTTTATCGGACCGATCAGCTCAATATTCGACTACGCGACATACGGCATGATGCTCTATGTGTTCGACGCCTGGCACAACCCGTCGTTGTTCCAAACTGGATGGTTTGTCGAATCTCTCCTGACCCAAACCCTCATCATCCACATCATCAGAACGGCAAGGATCCCGTTCATCGAGAGCCATGCCAGTCCCGCGCTCATTGCGACGACGGTGATCATCTGCACGGTCGGGATGACGTTGCCCTTCACCTGGGCAGGTTCGGCGTTAGGTTTCGAGCCGCTTCCGTGGCTCTACTGGCCGCTGGTAGCGGCCATGTTGCTGACATACGCTATCCTCACTCACCTTGTGAAAGTCTGGTTCATTCGCAGGTGGGGGCTTTGAGAAAGTCTGAGCTATGTGATCCGGCTAACATCTTGAGGTCTCAATGCTTGCCAGCGCCGCCACAATTCGTACAGACCAACCCTCAAACTCGCGGTCGATCATCAGAACGTCGTGCCTGAGTTCGACCATGGGAGGAATGCTCTGGCCCGTTAGCGCCGGAAACCTGCATGGGACGCGCCTCATTACCGCGACGTCGCCGAAGATGAGCCGGGTGCGGCGGCCTGCGGCGTCGCTGCAGCCAGCCGCACCGTATCGCCTGCTGCCAGTGTTTCCGGGGGATTATTGATGACCCGGTCCGACGCGGACAGGCCGGCAATGACCTCGACGCTGTCGCCGAGATCGCGGCCCAGTTGCACGCTTTTGAGGATAACTTTGTCATTGCTGTCGAGGACAGCGACCTGGGTGTTCTGATTTCCCGTAACCAGCGCGCTAGACGGCAGTTTCACCAGGTTGGCGTCCGTCGGAATCTCGAAGTGGACATTGCAATAGCTGCCGCCGAAAAACTTGCCGGCCGAATTATCGGCCTGCAGCTCGACCTGCATGCTGTGCGAGGTTGCATTGATGGCCTTGGAAATATGAGACAGCGTGGCGTCGAACTGCACTCCCGGGTACTGCGGCATTTCGAAAGTCGCTTTCATGCCGGGGGCGAGTCCGGCCGAGAACGATTGCGGCACCTGCACGTAAATGCGGACGCGATGCAGGTCTGAAACCTCAAACAAGGCCTGCCCGGAACCTCCCGAGTTGATCAGCATGCCGATCTCGACGTTCCGTGCGGTCACCACGCCGTCAAAGGGAGCGGCCAGCGTCTTGAACGACTGCATCGCTTCGAGCTGCCGGACGTTGGCCTCGTTGGCATCGACCACGGCCTTTTTGGCGGTGGCGTCCGCTGCGGTCTGGTCCGCCAGCTGCTGGGCAACGATCTGCTTTTGTAGCAGCACATTGTTGCGGTTGGCGGTCAGCGTCGCGATCTGCTCACTGGCCTTCACGCTCGCCAGCGTTGCCTTGGCTTGCCCCAATTGCTGATCGAGATCGGGCGCGTCGATGCTGGCCAGTATTTGCCCCGCCTTGACGGACGACCCGATGTCGTGGTCCCAGCTCTTCACGTAACCGTTCACCCGCGCATAGATCGCCGCTTTGTTGAAGGGTTGAATATTCCCCGGCAGCGTCAGCGTTTGATGCGCACCGCTGGGGCTGAGCTGAGCCAAGGCCACAGTCGGAATGGCCTGCGTGTTGGTCCACCGCGCGACTTCCTGCTTGCTCTGCGCGCGGTCAAGGAAGCCGTCGCCGACCACGAAGCCTGCAAGCAGAACCGCGGCCACGGCGGCCGTGAGAAGGCTCCGACGGCTTGGAGCTTTGATGTCTTGCGAGGGCATTTGGTTCTCCGTTCAATGCGACAGTGCCGTGCCGGCGTCAGCTTGACCTGCGTCACGCCGTCGGCCGTGCACCAGGCTGAAAAGTGTGGGCACCAGAAACAGGGTGGCGCCGGTGGCAAAGATCAATCCGCCGATCACGGCACGCCCCAGCGGTGCGTTCTGTCCAGGCTCGATCGCCATCGGCAGCATGCCGATGACCATGGCAAGAGCCGTCATCAGCACGGGGCGAAACCGGGATCGGCCCGCCTCGAATGCAGCCGCGGTTGCGTTCAGGCCGGCTGCGATCCGCTCGCGGGCAAAGCTGATGACGAGGATGCTGTTGGCGGTCGCCACACCCATGCACATGATCGCGCCGGTGAGCGCCGGAACCGAAAGCGTTGTCCCGGTCCCGAACAGCATCCAGACGATGCCGGCCAACGCCGTCGGCAACGCCATCACGATTACGAACGGATCGATCCAGGATTGAAAGTTAACGACGATCAACAGATAGATCAGCACGATCGCGGCCGCGAGGCCGACGAACAGCTGCCGATAGGCGCTGGTCATGGTGCTGACCTGACCGCGCAAGGCGACGCTGGCGCCTTTCGGAAGATCCGGTGCGGTCTGTTGAATGACCTTCTGGATGTCCGAGGCGAGCGCGCCCAGATCGCGTCCCTGCGGGGTCGCAAAGATGTCGATGACCGGTTGAACATTGTAGTGGGAAACCACAACGTTGCTGTTCGACCGCTCGACACTCGCGAGACCTCCCACGAGTTGGGCACCGCCCGCGCCGGACGACGTCACCGGGATATTTTTCAACCCGGCCAGAGTGTTGATATCGCGCTGCGGGGTTTGAACCGAGACCGGGTAAGACACGCCGTTGGCAGGATTGAGCCAATATGTCGGAGCGGACTGCGAGCTTCCCGACAGCGTCGTCAGCATGGCGGTGGCGACGTCCTTTTCGGTGAGGCCCGCAAGCGAGGTGAGCGAACGGTCGACATTGACGTTGAGGGTTGGCTGCTGGAACGCCTGCTGGATCCGCGCATCGGCGATGCCCGGAATCTGTCTCACCTTCGCCAGCAGCGCATTGGCATATTTCCGATTTGCCGCTAGGTCCCGGCCGGCCACCTGCAGGTCGATTGGCGCGGGCACGCCAAAATTCAGCACCTGGCTGACGATATCCGCCGGCAGGAAGGCGAAGGTCGTGCCGGGGAAAAGCTGCGGCAGTCTGTCCCGCATCGCCTTGATGTAATTGTCGGTCGGCGCATGATTGGGCTTGAGGCTGATCAGGATGTCGGCGTCGCCGACGCCGATGGTGCCGGAATTATTGTACGCCATGTTGATGCCGCTGACGCTGAGCCCGATGTTGCTGACGATGCCGCCGAGTTCGTTCGAAGGCACGATGCCGTGAATGGCCGTTCCGATCCTGTCGGCGAGACCTGCGGTCTCTTCGATCCGTGTTCCCGTCGGCGCGCGGATATGCAGTTTGATCTGGCCGCCATCCACCGTCGGGAAGAAGTCCTGGCCAAGGGTGGGCGCAAGGCCGAATGACAACAGGCTGAAGCACAGGAATCCGGCGATCAGCTTGCCCCGGTTCTGGAGGCAGAGCTGCAGCAGGCCCAGATAGGATGTGCGGATGTTTTCGAAAACACGCTCGAAAGCCTGCTGAAAACGCGCCAGCGGATTGTGGCTCCGCTTCGCGGAGGCGGGGTCGGCACCATCGTCCGCGCGGTGTCCGTGGTGATGGCGCAGAAGATGGTTCGCCAGCGTCGGCACCAGCGTGCGCGACAGGACGTAGGAAGCCGCCAGCGCCAGCATCACCGCCTCGGCGAGCGGCCGGAACAGGTAACCGGCCACACCGCCCAGTCCGAACATCGGTACGAAGGCGATGCAAATGCACAGCAGCGAGACGGTCGCCGGCACCACGATCTGCTGCGCGCCATCGAGAATGGCAGGCTCGATCGCTTTGCCCTGCTCGAGATGCCAGTTGATGTTCTCGATGGTGACGGTGGCGTCGTCGACCAGGATGCCGACGGCGAGCGCCAGGCCGCCGAGCGTCATGACGTTGATGGTCTCGCCCAGCAGCGAAAGCCCCGTCAACGCCGCCAGGATCGCGAGCGGGATCGAGAGCGTAATGATGAGGGTTGAGCGCCAGCTGCCAAGGAACAGCAGGATCATCATCCCGGTCAGCGCCGCCGCGATCACGCCTTCCCTGATGACGCTGGACACCGCATCGGTCACGAATACCGACTGATCACCGACCGCCGTCAGCTTGAGGCTGCCCGGAAGCGTGGTCGACACCGAAGGCAGCAGGCTCTTGACGCCGTTGATGATGTCGAGCGTCGAGCTTGCGCCCGCCTTCATGATGGTCAGCAGCACGGCACTGGCGCCGTTGACGTGAACCGCGTTGATCTGCGGCGGGCTGCCATCATGCACATAGGCGACGTCGTGCATGTAGACCACGGTGCCGTTGACGGCTTTCACCGGCAGGTCGTTGAAGGCCGCGATCGCTTTCGGCGAGTCGTTCAGGTTGACGGTGTATTCGTAGGTGCCGATCTTCTGGGTACCGACCGGCGTGATCAGATTCTGCAGCGACAGCGCGCTGATGACGTCGTTCGCCGAAACGCCATATTGAAGAAGAGCCTGCTGATTCAGGTCGGCCTGGACCTGACGCACCTTGCCGCCGAACGGAAGCGGCAGCGCCGCCCCCGGAACCGGGGCCAATGCCGGGCGGATGAAATTGAGCGCAGCGTCAAAAATCTGGGTTTCGGACATCTGGTCGCTTGAAAGCGCAAGCTGTAGGATGGGCACGCTCGAGGCATTGAAGCTCAGGATCAACGGCGGCGTGATGCCGGGCGGCATCTGCTTCAGCACGGTTTGCGACATGCCGCTGATCTGGGCCAGCGCGGCGTTGATGTTCACGGTCGGCTGAAAGAAGATTTTCACGATGCCATAATTGGCGATCGACTGGGATTCGATATGCTCGATATCGTTGACGCTGTTGGGGAGCGAACGCTCGTAGAACGTGACGATGCGGCCGGCCATATCGTCGGCAGGCAGGCCGGTGTAGCTGAAGACCACGCTGATGACGGGGATGTTGATGTTCGGAAAGATATCGGTTGGCGTCCGCAAGGCTGACGCCGTGCCGAAAATCAGGATCAGCAACGCCATGACGACGAACGTGTAGGGCCGGCGCAACGCAAACCGAACGATTCCAATCATGGCTTCTCCTCCTGTGGAACGTTCATCGCCGTCACGATAATCCCCTTGTCGGTCCCCGCTGTTGAAGTGCCGTCCAGCATCACCGGGCGAATGCGCCTAACGCCTCGATGCCTATTGCGCGGCAGATAAATGCGGGCCGTTGCGGGCGACAACCCCGAATCTAGGGTTGAGTTTCCCATTCCGGAAATGCATTCTCCTTATTGGCACATGCTGGATTTGAATGATGAGGGGAGTTCCCATCGTTTGGCCAAACCAAATCTGAAGCTGGGTGCGATCGACCTTAATTTGCTGGTCGTGTTCGACGCCATCATGATTGAAAGATCCGTCACGCGCGCAGGACAGCGGCTGGGTCTCAGCCAGCCCGCGATGAGCCATGCCCTGACCCGGTTGCGTCACATGTTGAAGGACGAACTGTTCGTGCGCAGCCCAAGCGGGATGCTGCCGACGCCGCGGGCCGACCAGCTCGCCTCACCGATCAGGATGGCGCTCGACGGGCTGCAGCACTCGCTGGAACCGGTCCAGTTCGAGCCGTCAAAGGCGACGCGAACCTTCCATATTGCCGTCGACAACTATTCTGCGATCGTTCTGGTCGCTCCGATCGCAGCCCGCATCGCCAAAATGGCTCCGGAGGTGACGCTGGATTTTCGCCCGAGCGGCACGTTGAACCTTCTCGACCTGCTGGATCGAAGCGAGCTCGATCTGGCGATCGGTCCGTTTGGCGCCAAGGGCGAGCGATTTTCTCTCAAGAGGTTGCTGCAGGACCAATTCGTCGTCGTCTTCCGCAGGGATCATCCGGCAGTAGGCGCCCGAGAATTGTCGGCCGAGCAATTCGCGGCCCTGTCGCAACTGGAAATTTCGTCTGCCCAATTCGGGTCCGACTTCGCTGAAGATTCGATAAGGTCCAGGCGAGCCCGCCGCTCGATGATGCGTGCACCATTTCTGTCCGCCGCCCAGATTCTATCGACATCGGACCTGGCCGCGGTGCTGCCGCTGAATATCGCCGAGGACATGATAAAATCCCGGCCGCTGGTGTTCCGTCGATTGTTGCGTTCCCCCAAGCCGATCGACGTCGCGATGATCTGGCCACGACGGTTCGACAGCCAGCCCGCGCATGCGTGGCTGCGTGAGGTTGTCTGCAAAGTCTGCAAGGGCCTGCACACCGAGTAGGGTGTAGGTCATCGAATAATACACGCGCGGCTGCGGGCGCATCGGGCGCCCGGCATTCCCTGCGCCCTCTGATTGGAGAGGGCGGGATGTTCACAGCAAGACTCGGGCGTATCGGGCCGCCAGATCGCGAAGGCGTGTTTGTGAACACGCGCTGTATGAAAAATTGAATCCGAAGAATCTGTAGCCCGGATGGAGCGAAGCGAAATCCGGGGCCGGCGTCTCATTCATTCCCGGATTGCGCTTCGCTCCATCCGGGCTACGATCGCTCCGCGCGTAAGGACGTCGGGCTTCACGACCACTTGTGAAAGATAAAAAACGCCGCCGCCGCGATCAGCGCGAAACCCAGGCCGTGATTCCATCCCAGCGGCTCCTTCAGATACAGCACCGAGAAGCCGGCGAACACGACCAGCGTAATCACCTCCTGCATGGTCTTGAGCTGCGCCGCCGAATAGACCGCGTTGCCCCAGCGATTGGCCGGCACGGCGAGCCAGTATTCGAAGAACGCGATACCCCAGCTCACCAGCACCGCGAGCGGCAGCCAGCTCTCCCTATATTTCAAATGGCCGTACCAGGCGAAGGTCATGAAGACATTGGAGGCAAACAGCATCAGGACGGGCAGGACGGCTGGCGAAATGGTGGGCATAAAAATCCTCTCGAAATGTTCGCGGCTCAATAGATAAGCGTGGAACCCGGTTCCCTCGATAAATCGAATATCATTTGATTCAGGAGATCGGAAATCCGCTTCCATGAGGTCAATCGCTCTTTAAGGATGGGGCGGGAAAACCTGCCGCTGTTGCAACTATACGTCATGCTGCGGTTCTTACTCTCGTGAGTACGAGAACAGGCATGCAGATCGACTGGCGCGCACTTACCGGTCCGGCTCTGACGACAGCGACGGCGCTGGTCGCCTTCGTTGTCGATCGCAATCTCGTTGCGGTTCCCAATCCCGCGCCGCTGTTCGTTTGCATCGTGGCCTTCGCGGCATCGCTGAGCGGCATCGCCTCCGGACTGATCAGCGCCGTCATTGCGGTGGTCTCGTCCGCGCTGTTCTTCCTCAATCACCGCGCCACGCCGGGCTATGACATGTCTGATTTGGCGCGCATGGTGCTATTGGCGCTGACGGCGGCCGCCACCGCAGGCATCACCGGCCTGCTGCGCAAGAAATGGATGGATGCATTCGCGTGGCAGCGCCGGCATCATGCCACCGCGGAGCGGCTAAGGGCGGCGCTGGACCAGGTCGACATCGGCATCGTGCTGCTCGATTCCGACACCCGCGCGGAATTCATCAACCGCGCCTTTCGCGACTATTTTTCGCTTTCCGACGAGAAGGCCGACTCCAAGCCGCCCTTCATCGCGCTGATGTATCACGGCCGCGATACCGGCGCCTTCGAGTTGCCGGAGGAAGAGTTGAGCGCCTTCATCGCGCGGCGCACCGAGATGATACGATCGGGCGATTCGACGCCGATCAATATCAATCTCAGGGATGGACAGGTGCTGCGGTTCAGTTGCACGGCATTGCCCGACGGCGGGCGCATGCTGAGCTACACGCCGGTGACCGACCTCGTCCGCTATAGCGACGACCCCGCCGGCGCCGACTACTACCGGTCGCTGCGCGGCGGCGGAGATCGCGGCCTCGCCCGGCACTTGCGCGCGGCGGAATAGCGGCGGCACAGCATCAAGCGCCGAATGCGATTGATCCTTCCCGGCTGTATCTCTAATGAAGAGACGACATCCCCGGCCTGGGCGCCTTGGGTTGTGCTCCTTTCATGAAATCGGAATCACGAATGTCCAGCGACCTATCCATCCGTTTCGTAGCCCGGCAGGACTATGACCAATGGCTTCCCTTGTGGAACGGATACAACGCGTTTTACGGGCGGGCGGGTGCGACCGCGCTTTCCCCTGAAGTTACGCGGATGACGTGGGCGCGCTTCTTCGATGCTTATGAGCCAGTGCATGGTCTTGTCGCGGAGACCGGTGGAAAATTGCTCGGCCTCACGCACTATCTCTTTCACCGCAGCACCACGGCCATCGAGCCGAGCTGTTATTTGCAGGATCTGTTCACGGTCGAGGCCGCGCGCGGGAGAGGCGTCGGCAGAGCACTCATCAATGGCGTCTATGAACAGGCGAAGCTTGCCGGATCGCCCCGCGTGTACTGGCAAACGCACCAAACAAACCTCACCGCGATGGAGCTTTACAACAAGGTGGCCGAGCACTCCGGATTTGTGGTGTATCGCAAGCTGTTCTGACGAGCTTTCGCTTTTCGCAAACACCCGCGCCTTCCGGGCTCAGATCAACCGGCGTGATCAGCCTTCCGGCCGAACTGGCCTGTGGATAAGTCCGGCTGTCATGGCCGCGTAACAAAGCAGGGTTAGGTTCCGCCTCGCGTCTGATCAGGCCCCCCGTCACAGATCACGCGCCCCAAGCGGTCCCCGTCAGTCGCCGCGTCTGACCGGGGCCGCATTTTTTTGTGATGTCAGCGGTGGCGTTGCGTATAACCGCGCGGTGCGATTGCCGCGCCGGCGTCCAGGCTCAACGAACTGTCCTCATGATCCGCGTCATATCCATCGCACTCGCCTTCGTCGCCCTCACCCTCGTGCTGCTGCCGTTCCAGTTGATCGGCATGGCATTCGACCTGCGGCTGCAGCGGACCATTCCGCATTTGTATCATCGGATTCTCTGCGCGCTGATCGGGGTGCGGATTCGCGAGGTCGGCCGGCGATCGGCTGATAGCCCCGCGCTGATCCTGTCCAACCATGTCTCCTGGCTGGACATCTGCGTCATATCGGCGCTTTCGCCGGTCGTGTTCGTCGCCAAGCGTGAGGTCGCGGGATGGCCGGTGTTCGGATGGCTGGCGAAATTGCAGCGAACGATCTTCATCAACCGGCAGGCCCGGCATCAGACCGGCGCGGCGACGAAGGAAATCGCCGGCCGGCTGCTCGGCGGCGATGCGGTGGTGCTGTTCGCCGAGGGCACCTCGAGCGACGGCATCCGCGTGCTGCCGTTCCGCTCGTCGCTGGTCGGCGCCGTCCATCACGCGCTCGGCAACTCGGCGCACCATACCCACGTCACCGTGCAGCCGATGTCGCTGGCCTATGTCAGCCTCAGCGGCGTGCCGCTCGGCCGGGGCTTGCGTGAGCGGGTGGCGTGGTACGGCGACGCCGACCTGATCCCGCATTTGCTGCGCGTGCTGTCGTCGGGAGCCGTCGACGTCACGGTGAGCTGGGGCGAGGCAAACGCCTACGACATGAGCGCGGATCGCAAGGCGATCGCCCGCGACGCCGAACAATCGGTGCGCCGCATGACCGCGGCGGCCCTGCGTTCCGCGCCACCTGCGCTGGAATCGCCGGCGCCGAAGCAGTTGCAGCCCCTGCTCGAACCGGTGTGAGGCGCGGCACGATCCGCACCTTGCGGCTTCGGCGCGACCGCGCCACAATGCGGTCCCGCCTTGCCTCCTCACCTCACAGGATCAGTTCATGCAAATTCGCAATCTCGGCGGCTCCGGCCTGCGTGTTTCCGCCGTCGGCCTCGGCTGCAACAATTTCGGCCAGCGCACCGACCTCGAAACCTCGCGCAAGGTGATCCACAAGGCGATCGACCTCGGCATCACGCTGTTCGATACCTCCGACATGTACGGGGACGACTACGGCAGCCCCGGCGGCTCGGAACTCTGCCTGGGCCAGTTGCTGGGCGATCGGCGCAAGGACATCGTGCTGGCAACGAAGTTTGGCAATGAACGAAAGCAGTACGATGCCACCACCAAAGGCGGAGCATCCCGACGCGTCATCATGATGGCGGTCGAAGGGAGCCTCAAGCGCCTGCGGACCGACTGGATCGA
>ORJL010209211.1_pt1 | contig 22278 bp, 21 predicted proteins | sample 1779941 | NCBI WGS metagenome assembly ORJL01 (sample SAMEA104232317, study PRJEB22302) | groundwater metagenome | biome: forest; feature: aquifer; material: groundwater | place: USA | collected 2011-08-07 | depth 5.8 m
CGCTCGACGCCTGCACTATCTGCCCGCCGGTTGGCTACCGGCAGGAAGGCGACACGCTCATCTGTGAGAACTGCAACGCGCCCATCAACATGGCCACCGTCGGCATGGCGGGGTTGGTCGTCCAGGGGGAGATGGTGTTCAGCGAGTTTAACCACCGCGGGGTGTGGATCACAGAGAGTAGCCATTTTGGCCCGGGATACGGCCCAGCCGGCTGGGTCTTGGAGAATTGGAAACCCTGCCTGGTGACCGACGCATCCCAGGACCCGCTCGTTCCGGCTGAACTCCAGAAGGATCCCCGTTTCTGCTACCTCGCCAACGTGCCCATTCTCGACCACCGCGGCGAGTTGATGGGCTGCGTGGAACTCCATAACCCCGCATCCGAACGCCGCTTCGACGAGACCGACATCACCATGCTCCAGGGCCTGGCTGCCAGTACGGGAACGGCCCTCGACAACGCGGGCATGATCGAGGCTCGCAGACGCGCCGAGGCCGAACTGCGTGCAAGCGAGTCCCGGCTCCGCCTTGTCACCGACAACATGGTCGATGTCATCAGCCAGATGGGCCCCACAGGTCTTCTGGAGTATGCGAGCCCGTCCATCCAACGCATCCTCGGGTTCGAGTTGTGGGAACTCCTTGGGCAGCCCGTGTTCCAACGGGTGCATCAGGAGGACAGGCTCCGCTCTGAAGCCACGATGCGCAAGGCGATCACAGAGCGCCAGCCGTCGGTTCGCCTCGAATACCGGCATCGCCATGCGAAGGGCCACTACGTGTGGCTGGAATCCGAGACGAAGCTGCTTTACGATCAGGGTGGCGACTTGAGCGGCGCCATCTTCGGCTCCCGCGATGTCACCGAACGAAAACGCATCGAGAGCGAGTTGCGCCAGTCCCGCGAGCGCTTTCAGTTCATCTTTCAATCGAACCCGGCGGCCATCGGCATCTGCACTCTGAGAGAGGGCCGCTACCTCGATGTCAACCAGAGTTTCCTGCGCATCACCGGCCACTCGCTCGAAGAGGTCATCGGGCGCACCGCGCGGGAGCTGGACCTCTGGACGTGTCCGGACGACCGAGCGCTGCTCCTGAAACATCTGCGCGAAGACCACGCGGTCTGCAATATCGAAAGCCGCTTCCGGACCAAGAGCGGCGAGACGCGGGATGCCCTCGAGTCGGTCCGGGTCATCCAACTGGGCCTCGATCCGTGTCTGTTGTTTATCATCACCGATATCACGGAGCGCAAACGGCTCGAGGAACAGTTGCGGCACTCGCAGAAACTGGACGCAATCGGCCGGCTTGCCGGCGGCGTGGCGCACGATTTCAATAACATGCTTACGGTGATCCAGGGGCACGCCAACATGATCGGCATGCAGGAGAACCTGAGCGCCAGCGCCACCGAGTCGGTCCAGGAGATCTCCCAGGCCTCAGAGCGCGCCGCCAACCTCACCCGCCAACTCCTAACCTTCAGCCGGAAGCAGCCGATGCAGGCTCGCCCGGTGGACTTGAACGAGGTGGTCGGAAATCTCACCAAGATGCTCCGCCGCATCATCGGTGAGCACCTCAGCCTCGAGTTCCGGTACTCTCCGCAGTTGCCTGCGGTTCTGGCCGACGTGGGCATGATCGAGCAGGCCTTGATGAACCTGGCAATCAACGCCCGCGATGCCATGTCCAATGGTGGACGGCTCGTCATCGGAACTGAAGTCCGCCACATCGACGCCACCCAGGCCGGCGTCCGCGCCCGCCGCCGGGAGGGCGAGTTCGTCTGCCTGGTCGTCCGGGACACTGGCGCCGGAATCCCAGCCCAGATCCTCCCGCGGATTTTCGAACCCTTTTTCACCACCAAGGAGGCCGGCAAAGGGACCGGCCTTGGCTTGGCCACAGTTCAAAACGTCGTCGACCAGCATGAGGGCTGGATCGAGGTGGAAAGTGTGGTTAACTCTGGCACGACGTTCTGTGTGTTTCTCCCAGCCTGCCGCCAGCGGGTTCCGGAAGCTCTCGATTTCCCTTCGCAATCGGTTCCACGTGGCGGGAGCGAGACCATCCTCCTGGTGGAGGATGAGGAGGCGCTCCGAGTCCTGGCCCGGCAGGTCCTCGAGCACTACGGCTACGACGTGTGGGAGGCGTCCTCGGGCATCGCCGCGCTCGAGGTCTGGGCCGAAAGGTCCGACAAAATCCACCTGCTTCTTACGGACATCGTTATGCCGGGCGGACTCAACGGCAAGGAGCTGGCGGACCGCCTTCGATCTGACCGCTCCGATCTCAAAGTCATCCTCACCACCGGCTACAGCACCGAAACCCTGCGCGAGCCACCGATGCCCCGGGACCGGATGCCGATCCTGCACAAACCTTATCCTCCTCAGGTCCTCGCCCAAACCGTGCGTGACTGTCTCGACCAGAAGTGACCACCGCGTCCGGCACGAAACTTTTTGAAGACCCGCTCGTCTTGAGCGAGAATTATTGTTTCTACCTGGCGAAGTTCGGACCCGTTAGAGAGGCAGCCAAATGAAGTCATTCTTGATCGTCGGGGGTGGTCTGGTTGGATTGGCAACCGCATACCGTCTCCTCGAACGCTTTTCCACAGCTCGAGTCCTCCTCCTCGAGAAGGAGGCAGTGGTGGGCGCCCATCAGAGCACCCACAACAGCGGTGTGCTCCATGCGGGCCTTTACTACAAGCCGGGCTCGGCCAAGGCGCGTATGGCGGTGGCGGGGATCCGGCAGATGGTCGAGTTCTGCCGCACTGAGGGCATCCCCCACGAGATCTGCGGCAAGCTGGTCGTGGCCACCGCCCCCTGGGAACTCTCCCGGTTGGACGAACTCCAGAGCCGGGGCGAGGCCAACGGGTTGCGGGGGTTGCGCCGCCTGGACGCCGCTCAGATGAGGAAGATCGAGCCCTCCGTCGGTGGCATCGCAGCCGTCCTTGTGCCGGAGGAAGGCATCGTCGATTACCGGCAGGTTTGCACGCGTTTGGCCATGCGCACTCGGGACCGGGGAGCCCGAATCCTCACGGGCGCGCGCGTGACCGGCATCGTCCGCCGCGGGAACGAATGGACCGTCACCGCTGGGAAAGACGAGTACACCGCCGAGTTCCTCATCAACTGCGCGGGCCTGCACTGCGACCGCGTGGCGACCCTTGCCGGAGAACCGCGCGACGTTCGCATCATCCCGTTCAGGGGCGAATACTTTAAGATCAAGTCCTCCCGCCAGCATCTGGTTCGGAATCTCGTCTATCCCGTCCCCGATCCTCGCTTTCCGTTCCTGGGTGTCCACTTCACCCGCCTGGTTCAAGGGGGTGTCGAGGCCGGCCCCAATGCGGTCCTCGCGTTCGCCCGGGAAGGCTACACGTTCGGCACAATCAACCTCATCGATTTGTTCGACAGTCTCTCATTTCCCGGCCTCTGGCGGTTCATGAACAAGCACCGTCTGATGGTTCGCACCGAGCTGGCCCAGTCGCTGAGCAAAGCGCGCTTCTGCCGCTCGCTCCAGCGCCTGGTGCCCGATATCCGTCCTGAGGACCTCGAACCCGGCGGCGCGGGCGTGCGGGCCCAAGCCATGACCCCGGAAGGCGATTTGGTGCAGGATTTCCACATCCTCGTCCGCGATAACGCGTTGCACGTCCTGAACGCCCCAAGCCCCGCCGCCACCGCCTCGCTCGCCATCGGCCAGCACATCGCCAGCCTCGTGCCGACGTAGTGCGCCGTTGACCCGGCTGTCTTCGCTGAAAGCCGGTCACGCCATCACAATCACGACCAGAAAGCAAGGAGACGACCTACCATTCCTTGCTTCGCGCCTTCGGCCTGTTACGAAATTCAACTTGCCTCTGTTCAGAAAATCTCTAAACAAAATGCTGATGAAAGTTGGACGCAATGATCCTTGTCCCTGTGGCAGCGGCAAGAAACCCCGCTCTATGAAGGCGGGGACGCCTCGTCCGACGCCATTGAAAAGGCTGCGAACTCGATCCGCCGGTTGGGCGAGCGAATCCAATTTGTCCTCAAGCCGAATGCGGATTTGCTCCGCGACGGCTTGAAGGCCTGCCTGGAAGCCCCGCGGGTCGAACCACCGGGCCCCGTGGGCGACTAGGCCCAGCGCCGACTCAGCTTGAATTTCGTTTCGCACCTGCGCCGCGTTGGGAATATTCCCTGGGTTCAAGGGTTTCTCCTGGAAGACCTGTTGCTGGACTATTTCTGCTGGTGTCGCCACCAAAAGGTGCCCCGGTTTCGGCTCCAGAAGAAGGACATTGAAGCCTTTGCCGTATATCGATCGACGCAGATTTTTTGGATCAACGGAGTGACCATGCTCGCCATACTTCAAGGCATGGTTTGGTTTGCCGAGTATCTGGCAACAGCCGCTGCGATATCGGCACCAGAGGCTGAACGCATCAAAGAGGATTGTCGGCAGCTTTTTGATGCCGGTCGCAAGGCGGTGGATTCGACCGATCCCGCCTATCGCATTTGCCCAACGTTCGAGCAGTTGACCCTGATTTCTGTATAGGTGTCCCTTTCACTGGGAGCGCTGGCATCTTGCCGGCGTGGAGGGCACCTCTTCATCCACTCGCCGGCAGGATGCCGGCGCTCCCGGTGGAGGGGTCACCCGACAATCGTCAATCCGGCCTGCCGAGGCTGCGTCTTGCACTCCACCGCAATGACGTTGCTTTCCGGGTCCGATTCCCGCTGCTTGCCCGTCGCAAGAAGGACCTTCCATTCTTCGACTTGGTCATTTCAGATTCTTGTGCCTCGGCAAACGGCGTGGTTTGCGGCTGTGCGGCGGAGACACGAACTGGAGGTTCGAGCCTGTCCCCGCCGCTCGCCCGCCAGCACGAATAGACGGCGTGACTCGCGTTTCTGGATGCAGGCTCAAGAGTTCAGAATCACCTGTAGGCACTGGCTTTCCCGCTGATGGTGTCCTGGTTTGCTAACTCCACAATCTGTCCTGGTTTGCTCGCCCCGCGACACGTAAAACGGAAAGATCGATAGGTTCACTCGCCTGTAGCCTTTGCGCAATCTCGGCAAGGTTGGACGCGCTACGATCTGATCGAAACGGCCGATTACCTCACGGTAGAATCGTTGCCCCAAACCTGGCTCCTGGTCCTCGTAATACTGGACTTGAGCGGCAAACTCCGCCTCCGCTTCAGGATGAAGCTCGATGCTCAAGACCGAAAGCGTGCCTCGATCCTCCTCTTTGCCTCTTCGAGCGGCACAGCTTTGGCCGTTCCTGATCGAAGTTCCTGGAGTCGTCGCTCAATCTCGTTATCCCACGCCGCTTGAACCTCATCAGGAGGCTCCGCGATCATTCCTGGCAGGTCGTCCAAGAGTATCCGGGCAAGCTTATAACGGTCAGGGAGCGGAAGGCCCGCCGCGTCCCGCGTTACTTCACTGAGTGTTCTTGACATGCCACCGCACTTTCCCACAGCACCCGTGTCGTGTCAATTCCGTGGCCAACGGATCGGCGGCTGATTCGTTGAGTGAAAGGGGCACCAAAGGAGGAGCCAGGTGACAAGGTCGAGCTCGGTCCTTTCGTGAACATGTTTTTGACGAGTTCCATCGATACGGCATTGCCTCCTGGAGGTGATGCCACCCAACCGCAGGCCAGGCTCGCGCGCGATGCATACCCCAGCAACAAGCGCGGTGCGGGCCACCACCAGGCCAGAGCCTGCTTCTTCCGTGGCTCCTCTTTGCTGCCATCACCCAACGCCTTCTGCCGCCCCTCCAACCCGATCAACCCACGTTCCAGCATCCACTCGGCTCGCGCCTCATCGTAAGTGCTGCGAGCGCTTGCCCTGGCTCTGGCGCAGTGTTACAGTTCCTGTATGAACAGGGCCGATGTATCTGCGGTGTTTCACTCCGATCCCGAGATTATGGGCGGCACTCCGGTCTTCACCGGCACGCGCGTGCCAGTGCAGAACCTGGTGGACTGCCTCGAAGGGGGCGAATCCATTGACGAGTTCCTCACTGGCTTCCCCACCGTAAGGCGCGAACAGGTCATCGGTTTCATCGAGGCCGCCAAGGAGAGGGTGCTGGCACCGGCCTGAAGTGGGAGAAACTGGACAAGTTCTTGACCCGTTCAGCACGAAGGCTGGCATCGACGAATGTCGGGACTTTTCATTGCTGACGAAGCGACGGCTTCTTGTCGAATTCTGAAGGTCCGAGTTCCTTCTCGATCTCCTCAATGGTTGGGAGGGAGCCTTTGAGTCTCTTGGGAAGGTACCGCGTCAGTTGGTATTCGCTCACGCCGATGGCCTTGTTCATCCCGCGCAGGGCATACTCGGCAATGAGCCGCTTCTTTTCCTGGCAGAGGATGAGGCCGATACTCGACTGGTCGTCCGGGTGGCGCAACTTGTCGTCCACGATGTTGAGGTAGAAATCGGAATGACGTTGTGGAACCATGGAATGGCCAACGTTTCGGGCGGCGGCAATTCTTGCGCAGCCTGCGCAAGAATTGGCTTGGAGCGATCCGGCGACATTGCCGCACTCGATTCTGTCGCAACCTGCGACAGAATTGCCGCGACCCGACAATATGCACAATAAAACGCCGCATTCTCCACAGATTCAGTGGGGAAAAGCCCTCGATCCCTGGGAACTCCTTCTCTATGTCGGCGGCGAGGCGTTCGATAACGGACTTACCCCAACCTTCCTGCTCCTGTCTCAGGACGATATCCCGGCCGATCTGCCAGTAGAGCAAAACGAGCTCGCGGCTTACCGCGAGGTGGGCGCGAGTTTGCGCGGAAGCGATGCGTCTCTTGAGGTCGCCGAGAAACAGTTTGTAGGCGTCGGCGGACGGAACTGAAATCGCGTTGGAGGGTTGCCTAATCATGGGTTCTCTCCGTTTCATCCTTGCTTCGTGACTTCGCGTCTTCGCGTGAGACCTCTCATTTAGTTCTGTCAAAGTCCGGCGGTGGCAATCGCGCGCGCCAGAGGCCCGAGGAGCCAGTTTGGGGCGCACCCGAGCAGCACCACCCCCGCTGCCAGCGCCACCAGCGCGGCTATTCCGACGACCGGCGTCTCCAGCGGGGCCGCCCCCTCCGCCGGGGCAACTACGTAGGCTTGCTTGAGGACTTGCAGGTAGTAGTAAAGAGACACCGCGCTCATGGCGATGGCGAAGATCACCAACCAAAGCAGCCCCAGAACGCCCGGCGGCGCCTCGGCGGCGGCGGCGAAGAGGTAGAACTTGCCGAAGAAACCGGCCAACGGCGGAATCCCGGCCAATGAAAGCATAAATATCATCAGGCAGAACGCGGGCACCGGCGCTCGGCGGCTCAGCCCCGCAAAGCTCGACAGGTTGTCATCGCCCTGGCGGGCAACGATCGCCACGACGCCGAAGGCTCCAATGGTGGTTAAACCGTAGGTGGCCAGGTAATACACCAGGGCCGCCATCCCATGATGGCGGGTCGTCGGCTGGCTGAGCGCCAGCACGCCCAGCAGCATGTAACCGGCGTGGGCGATCGCGGAATAGGCGAGGAGCCGTTTGACTCCGCGCTGGGCAATCGCCGCCAGGTTCCCGATCAACATGGACGCCGCTGCCAGCGCGGCCAGTACCGGCGTCCAGCCAGGAAGAAACTGGTGCCACGCGCCACTCCCTTCCAGACCGGCGAAGCCCAGCACCAGGACTTTTCCGAAAACGAAGAAACTCGCCACTTTCGAACCCGAGGCGATGAACGCGGCGCAGGGGATCGGGGCGCCTTGGTAGGTGTCCGGGGCCCAGAGATGAAACGGCGCGGCGGCGATCTTGAACCCGAATCCGATGACCGTCATCACCAGCGCCACCAGGACCACGGGATCAAGACCCTTTGTCCCCAGGCTCGAGGCAATCCGGATCAAATTGGTGTCGCCGGAGACCCCATAGAGCAGGCTCAAGCCGAACAACAGGAAAGCGGCCGCCACGCCACCGAACAGGAAGTACTTCAACGCCGCCTCCGCCGACTCGCGGCTGCGCTTGTCGAAAGCCGTGAGGATATAGAGCGAGAGGCTCGTCAGTTCGAGTGACACGAAGATCATCAGGATGTCCTCAGAACTGGCCATGAACATCATTCCAACTGTCGCCAAGAGCAGAAGCGCGAAGTACTCGCCAACGTGTTCAGTGAACGTGGCGCCGAGCGAGATCAGGACGGTGAAGATCGTCATCACCAACAGGATGCCCTTGACCAGTTGTGTGAGCGGGTCCACCGCCATCATGCCTCCCAGCACCCTCGCGTGAGCGGGCACATTCACCATCCAGAGCATGGCGATCACACAGCCCAGGATGGTTACTGCGGCGCCGATCCTCAACCGGTTGGGCAGCGGCTCCCCGCGCATGATGCCCAAGTCCACGAACAGGACGGCCATCGCGGCCATGACGATGATCGTTTCCGGCGTGGCCAGTTTGAGTAGCCCGAGATAGTCGATCCCGTTCACAGCGCGCCTCCTTTCGGAAACCGTTCGATCAACAGATCCACACTCGGCATAATCAAGTCCAACAACAGCCGTGGATAGAGTCCAATCGCCAGCGACGTCCCCATCAAGATCGCCGCTCCAACTCGCTCGGGAACCGAGATCGGTTCCAAGGGGTGGGCGATAACGGCCTCGGTCGGTGCGGGCGTGTCCTCATGAGTAAAGAACGCCAGTTGGAGGACTCGCAACGTGTAGGCTACCCCAACGAGAATGCCAAACCCCGCGCCCACCGCGGCCCAGGGCATGGCTTGCCATGCGCCGATGAGCACCGACATCTCCGCCACAAACCCACTAAACCCGGGCAGGCCCATCGACGCCACACTGGCCACCACGAACGTCACTGCGGCGAACGGCAGCGCCCGGCTCAGGTTCATCCCTTGCAGCACGCTCAACTCGCGCGTATGCGTGCGGTCATAGACCATCCGGCCCACCACTGCAAACAGCAATCCGGCGATAATGCCGTGCGAAAACATCTGCAGCACCGCGCCGCTCAGCCCGAAGCGGTCGAGCGTCACCAAACCCAGCAGCACAAAACCCATGTGACTCACGCTCGAGTAACCAATGACAAACTTGAAATCTTTCTGCACCAGGGCCGCCATCGCGCCATAAACGATCCCCACCACAGCCAGCAGGGCCAACTCCCCTTGCCATGCCTTCAGCCCCTCGGGAAAGAGCGTCATCGCCACCCGCATCGCTCCGTACGCGCCCAGCTTCATCACCACCCCTGCCAGCAACATGGAGGCTGCGGTCGGCGCCGCCACGTGGCCGGTTGGGGCCCATGTGTGAAATGGCCAAAGGCCCGCCAGGATCGCAAACCCGACGAACACGAGCGGAAATACCCAGTATTGGAACTCGATCGGAAACCGCACTTTCGCCAGGGCCGTCAGGTCGAACGTGTGCACACCTGTCTGTCCTGCGGCGACCACATATACGGCGATCATGCCGACCAAGACCATCGCGCTGCCCACAAAGGAATAGAGGGCTAGCTTCATTGCGCCATATTCCTTGCGGGTCGATCCCCAAATCGCGATCAGGAAGTACTTGGGTATGATCGCGAGCTCGTAGAAGACAAACAGCAGGAAGATGTCAAAGCTGAGGAACACTCCGTAAACTCCGCCGATGAGCGCCAGGAAAAACGCGAAAAACTCCTTGGCCCGATGCTCGATGTTCCATGAGAACAGAATCCCGGTCACCGCCGCGATGCCGGTCAAAAGCACCAGCGCCAGGCTGATGCCGTCCGCCGCCAGGAAGTAATCCACGCCCAGCGCGGGAATCCAGTGGATCTTCGCAATCTGGATCAATCCGGACGCGGGCTGGTAGGCAAAAGCCCCACCCGCCGCCACCAGGAGGCCAAGCACTGCGGTCAGCAAAGCGGTGATCCGGACGGTGCGCGCGTTGCCCGCTGGCAACCATGGCAGGACCGCCGCACCGAGGAATGAAATGTAAATCGTCCAGGCTAACATGGGTGTGCAAGGGATTCCCCCCACGCGTCGCTCGGCGGGATGCCCGGACCTCCGTTACTGCCTGGGCTGCGGGACGGACTACAACAGTAAGTCTGACCCCGCAGCCAGAGAAGGTAGGGCTCGCTGTCCCCAGCGGGCCGCACACGCGGTCGCAAGCCCAAGACGGCGCGGTAGGGACACCGCGCCCCACCTGCGGCAATGTAGTACAGGTTTCCAAACCTGCTGTGTCGCCGACTTCCAAGTCGGCAGGGCGAGCGACCCCGTGGCGACCTTCGATCCTTCAAGCGCCTTGCCCCCTTCGCACGCCCTGCAGGTTTGGAAACCTGCGACACAGCAGACTTGGAAGTCTGCGCTACGAGACTCGGCAGCACGCCCCTGCTGAGATCGCTATCCTCAGCGGGCCGCAGCAGTTGGACGCCCAAAGCGGCACGATGGTTACTGTCCCGCTGACGATTACCGATGACTGATGACTGATAACTGATGACTGATGACTGATGACCAATGACTGATGCCCGGGCTGTCGTCCATCCCGTCGCCAAGGCAGTAATAGCGGTGTAAGAATTCATGGCCGTCACATCCCAAAGGCGTCCACCATCCCCATCACTGTGGCATTGCTTACGCTCAGGACTATTTGGGGACAGATCCCCAGCGCAAAAATCAGGAGGATCGCCGGCACGACCAGCAGCCGCTCCCTGGCGCTGAGGTCCGGCATTGCGGCCCATCGCTCGTTGAGCGGGCCGTTGAACACCCGCTGCAAGAACGTAAGCAGGAAGACCGCCGTGATCAGCAGGCCCAGGCTCGAGACCGCGGCCGCCCACGGCGCCAGGGCGAATGTTCCTTTGAAGATCAGGAACTCGCCCACAAACCCGCTGAGCCCGGGCAGACCCAACGAGGCAAAAAGAACGATCCCGGTCAGTCCGCAATAGACAGGGGCGACCTTGCGCAGCCCTCCAAAGTCATCGAGTCCGCGCAACCCTCCCGACCGCTGCTCCAGAAAGCCGATCAGGCAGAACAGGGTGGCGGCCGTGATGCCGTGATTGAACATCTGGAGGAAGACGCCGTTCAGAACCGCGGCCTTCTCGGCCGCCATCCGGGCATCGTCCCCGGCAAACTTCATCGCCGCAAAGAGTCCAAGCAGACAGTACCCGAGATGATTCACAGAGGAGTAGGCCAGCATGCGCTTCAGGTCACGCTGGGCGCAGGCGGCGGCCGCCGAGCAAACGATGGTGGCGATGGCGAGCCACAGCAGAGGCGTCAGGACCATGCGCATCTGCTCCGGAAACATCGGTGCCACGATCCGGATAAAGCCATAGACACCCATCTTCGACATGAGGCCCGTGAGCAGCATCGTGGTGCCGGTGGGAGCTTCCGCATAGGCCGCCGGGAGCCACGTGTGGAACGGAATGACCGGCACTTTTACCGCAAACCCCAGAAACACCATCAGGAAGATACAGAGCGACAAACCCTCCTTGGTCGTGAACAGGGAGGTCCACCCCAATTTCACGCTCAGGAAAGCTTCCAACTGGTTTTGTCGGCCCATGTTGGCGAGTTCGATAAAGTCGAATTTGCCTGTAGCCATTCGAATCGCAAGGAACCCTAGCAGCAGGGCCACGCTGCCTGCCATCGTATAGACAAAGAACTGCGTGGCAGCCGTGCCGCGTCGCGGCCCACCCCAGAGTTTTATGAGGAAGAACGCCGGGATCAGGCTCAATTCCCAGAAACCGAACCAGTGGACGAAATTCAGGGCCGTGAACGTGCCGAACAAGCCTGCCTGCAGAAAAAGCACCAAGGCAAAATAGAGCGGCGTCCGCTCTGATATGCGCCACGAAGCCATCAGCGCCATCGGGACCACCAGTGCCGACAGCATGACCATCAAGAGACTCAACCCATCCAACCCGACCAAATACTCCACGCCCAGCGACGGAACCCATTGGTGCCGCTCCATGAACTGCGGCTCACCGCTCCCGAGGTCAAAGAGGCCCCAAACCGTGATGGCCAACCCCAGCGAGAGGAAGCTGACGCCCAGCCCCAACCGCCGCGCAAGCTCGTTTCGGTCCGACCCCAGCCCCAGAAGTATCAACCCGCCGATGAGCGGCGTGAACGTCAAAATCGTAATGAGAGGAAACGCGTCCATCAGCGGCACCCCCAGGTCAGCAAAAGTAACAGCATCGTGAGAGCGACGCCGATGACCCGCAGATAATTCTGAATTTGACCATCCTGCAGGCGCCCCGTGAAGCCGGCGCCCCGCCGGATCGAGCGGCATCCTTCATCGAAGCCGAGGTTCACCACGAAATCATCGATGAGCCGGTTTATCCAGGAAAGACCGACCACCAGCCAGGACGCCATGAGCACGGCGCCGCCCCACACCCAAAGGTCCAGAAGATCGCAAACCCAGGCCCAACCGGAGTACAACCGAATCACGGTCGCCTCGTAAAACTCATCCACCAGGAATTTATTGCGGAGCAGACCGAACAACTCCGGCCGCCAGCGCTCCAGCGCGTCCAAATCATCCGTGTGGCGCCGGGGGCGACGTCCGTAGAGCCACCAGCCCAGTCCAATCCCTGCCGTAGCGATGAGTGCGGAGGTCAGCATCGTCCTCAAACCCCCCGCCTCGAAAAGGAGTGCCATCTCGAAATGCGTCGGCGTACCGCTCAGATAACTCATGAACCAGGGCCACGCCGGAGTGCCCAGAAAGCCGAGGACCACAGCGAACACGGCGAGGATCACGAGCGGGACTGTCATCAGCGCCGGGCTCTCATGCGGGTGCCCGCTCGAAATGGCGGCTCGGTCGTCCCCAGCGTGCTCACCGTGAGTGTTCGCCGAATCCGCGTCACCGCGATAAATGCCAAAGAACACGTAACACACCTGCCGCGTCATATAAAACGCTGTCAGAAACGCGCCAAAAAGTCCCAGATAAAACGGCCCCTTGGAAATCGGCCAGGCGTGGGCGGCGTGCAGAATCTCGTCCTTGCTCCAAAACCCGGAGAAGAAGACGGGCACACCAGCCAAGGCCATCATTCCCACCGCGTAGGTCCCAAACGTCAGCGGCATCCACTTCCGCAGCCCGCCCATCCGCCGGATGTCTTGTTCCTCTCCCACGCCGTGGATTACGGAGCCCGCGCCCAGGAAGAGCAGCGCCTTGAAGAAGGCGTGCGTGATCAGGTGGAACATCCCCACAGCCACGCCCCCCACACCCAACCCGAGCATCATGAAGCCCAGTTGCGACACGGTCGAGTAAGCGAGGATGCGTTTGATATCTGTCTGCGCGACCGCGATACAAGCGGCAAAGACGGCGGTGATCACACCCACCCAAGCCACGACGGCCAGAGCCGCTGGGTTTCCGGAGGCGTCCGAGCCGGTGGCGGCCATGAGCGGGTACATCCGTGCCACCAGGAACACGCCCGCCGCGACCATCGTGGCGGCGTGAATCAGGGCGCTCACCGGTGTGGGTCCTTCCATCGCGTCCGGAAGCCAGACGTGCAGCGGGAACTGGCCGGACTTGCCCGCCGCTCCACAGAAAATCAGCAGCGAAATCCCGGTCGAGACCGCCATGCCCATCAGGGTTGTTTGGGTGGCGAGCCGCACGAGGGTCGATTGCTCCAGGCACCCGCTGCCGCCGTCGTAGAAAAGCACCGTGCCCGCCCGGGAATAGAGCCAGAGGAGTCCGAGCAGGAGGCCGATGTCTCCCACGCGCGTCGTGATGAACGCCTTCTTGGCCGCGGCGGCGGCACTCGGCTTGTGATACCAGAATCCGATCAGGAGGTAGGAGGCCAGCCCGACCAGCTCCCAGCAAATGAACAGGAGCAACAGGCTGTTCGCGATCACCAAGCCCAACATCGCCCCAGCGAACAAGGCCAGGAAACCGAAGAACCGCGTAAAATTCAGGTCCTGGGCCATGTAGCCCGCGCTGTAGATGAAGATCAACAGCCCCACAACAGTGACCATCACCAGCATCACCGCGGAGAGCGGGTCCAGCACCCATCCCAACGCCACCGATTCGTTCCCAACCCGGAACCACGGGAAGTTGGCCCATTCCCGCACCAGGCCTCCTTCCGAGGGACTCGCCAGCGTGTGGGCAAACGCCGCCACAGCGAGCATAAAGGCCATAGCCATGGACCCGATCGCCAGGGCGGACGCCAGCTTGCGCTGCGGCTGGCGGCAAAGCGCAATCGCCCCCGCCGCCATCAGGGGCAACAGCGGGATCAGCCACAAATATTGGGTTGTCCAGTGCACAGTCCGGCCTATCCTTTCAGAGTGTCCATCTCATCGAGGTTCGTCGTCTTGCAGTGCCGGTAGATGGCAATGATCAACGCCAGGCCGACCGCCGCTTCCGCAGCGGCAATCCCGATCGAAAAAATCGCGAACATCACACCCTTCAAAGCCTCCGGGTTCGGCCCAAACCGCCAGAAGGCGATGAAATTGAGATTGGCGGCGTTGAGCATCAACTCGATGCCGATCAACACCAGAATGGCGTTGCGCCGCACCAGAGCGCCTCCAAGCCCGATTCCGAACAGGAGGGAGGAGAGCACCAGGTAGTGTTCAAGGCTGGTCATGGTTTTCCCTCCTTTTCCTTCATGGCGATCAGCACGGCGCCGATCAATGCCGCGGTCAGCAGCAACCCCGTGACCTCGAGTGGAGGAACGCAGCGGCCCATCAGTTCCTGGCCGATCAACTTCGCGGTCGTCACGGGCTTTGGTGGCACCACGCCTGGCCCCGCTCGGTTGACCACTGCGACGACAAGGCTCCCCAATGCGAGCATTCCGGCCCCAAGCCCAAGTATCCACGAGCTGGAAAACCGCGCCTCGTCTCCCCCGTCGATGTGTCGCGTCATCAGAATGGCAAAGACGATCACAATGGCCACCGCCCCGACATAGACCAGGATCTGGGCAAAGCCGACGAACTCCGCGCCGAGATGGACGTAGAGCCCGGCCAATCCAAGGAACGCAAGGGCGGCACACAAGCCGCAATGCACCAAGTTGCGCAACGTCAACGCGGCCAGCGCGCCCAGAAGCGTGACGCCAGCGGCAATTGTAAAACCGAAATCCATACAGTGTGTCTAGTCGCCGTATCGGTAGATGCGAGGACCCAATCCGCCGCGATCGAACAACACGCGGCCCAGCACCAGGTAGGGCACGCCGATCATCGCCCCGCAGAGCAGCCAGCGTCCCAACGCCGCGCCCAAAAAGCTCCAGCCCGCCGTGAAATGCCACACAGCGGTCACCACCAGGTTCAGCAACACCAGTGGGAGCATGAATTTCCACGCAAAGTTCATGAGTTGGTCCATCCGAAGCCGCGGCAAGGTTCCTCGCAGCCAGATGAACAGGGCGATGAAACCGAACAGCTTACCAAAGAACCAGACATAAGAGGGCACCCACTCGAGGAACGAGACGGGCGTCCGCCAGCCTCCCAGAAACAGCGTAATGCAAAGACCGCTGGCCGCGAACATCCCCAGATACTCCCCAAGGAAGAATAGCGCGTATTTAAAGCCCGAGTACTCGACCAGATGCCCAGCGATGAGTTCAGACTCGCCCTCGGGGAGGTCAAAAGGCGTCCGGTTGGATTCGGCAATGGCGGCGATGAGGAAAATGAAGAAGCCCGCCAATCCCCACGGGGTGAAGACATTCCAGCGCGCCAGCCAGCCCCAGTGATAGCCCCCTTGCCGGTTCACGATATCGACCAGCGAAATCGACCCTGCGATCATCACTACGGCCAGCGCGGAGAGAAGCAATGGCAGTTCGTAGCTGATCATCTGCGCGATCGCCCGCATGGCACCCAGCATCGAATACTTGTTGCGGCTGCCCCACCCGGCCATGAACACCGCCACCTCGGTGGACGCCCCGGCCGCGAAGAAAAACAGCAGCCCGCCATCCAGGTCCACCGCCGCCATGTTCCGTCCAATGGGCAGAACCGCGTAAGCCAGCAACACCGGCACCACCATCACAATCGGCGCCAAAAAATGAATCACCCGGTCCGCACCGTACGGAATGATGTCCTCCTTTGTGAGCATCTTGATCCCATCCGCGATGGGCTGCAGCACACCAAAAGGCCCGGTCCGGTTTGGGCCGTAGCGGTTCTGGATGCGCCCGAGTCCTTTCCGTTCCAACAACGTGGTGAGGGCAAAGATCGCCGCAAAGATCCCGATGATGCTGCCGGCGCTGATGACCATCGAAGCCACAGGCTGCCACTCCACCCAGAGGAGGCTTACCACCCATGCCTTCAGGCTCACGAAAATCTGATCCAGGTTCTCTTGCATGCAGTCTCAACAAGAGGCCATCAAACAGGCTTGTCCGCCGGGGCGGCCTTCGCGACAGGCGGCGGCTTCGCTTTGGTCTCGGCCTTCGCCTTCTCAGCCCGCAATCGTTCGTCCACCTCAGACGCCTCGGACGGATGGATCTGATGGTAGTATTCGTTGGATCTGGCCAGGTCCAGCTTGTGGAAGAGGAGGTCGCCAAAGCGGTTCGAACTGCTGTACTCGAAAGTCGTGTCCATCTTGATCGCGTCAAACGGACAGACCTCGACGCAAATCTGGCAGCTCATGCAGACCGATAAGTCGATGTCAAAAACCTTCGGGTGCTTCTGAGCCTTCCCCTTCTCATCTCGCTCAAGGATGATGTAGATGCATTGCGGCGGACATTCTTTTTCACAAATCTTGCACGCGACGCAGCGCAACCCCTTGTCCTGGTCGGGTCCATCGTGCACCAGGAACGGGAAATTCCGGTAGCTCTCGGACGTCTCCCGCTTTTCCTCCGGGTATTGGATGGTGGGCAGCCGCGCGGGATCGTGGTAGGTTCCCACGAAGTTACGCGCGGTTTCGACCATCCCTTTGATGATGCCAGAGCCGAGCATGGGTAGTCCGCTCATCGATCCACCTCCCCCAACACAATATCAACCGAGCCCAAGATCACCACCGCATCCGCAACCGTCTGCCCCAAACACATATCTTCAAGCACAGTCAGGTTGATCAGGCTTGGTGGGCGAACCCGGTATCGATACGGATTGGCCGTGCCGTCGCTGATCAGGTAGAAACCCAACTCGCCCTTGGGCGCCTCGATGCGTCCATACGCCTCGCCAGGCTTGGGCTTGAAGTTCCGCAACTTCGCCTTTGCGTCCATGATGGGGCCGGCCGGCACATCGCTCAGCGCCTGTTGCAGCACCTTCAACGACTCCCGCATTTCCAGCACGCGGATCATGTAGCGGTCATAGCAGTCCCCATGTTCGCCCAGAGGGACCTTGAAATCGAACCGCCCGTAGATTCCGTAATTGTCCACCTTCCGGATGTCGTAGTTCACCCCGCTGGCGCGGAGCATGGGCCCCGTGATGCTCGCGTTGATGGCCAGTTCCCGGGAGAGGATGCCAACGCCCTGGGTGCGGGCCATGATGATCTCGTTGCCGGTGAGCAGGTTCTCGAACTCATCCAGAAACCGGGGAAACTCTGCCACCACACGCCGCGCTTTCTCCACCCAGCCCTGCGGCAGGTCAACCCGGCATCCGCCAAACCGCATGTAGTTACACATCATCCGCGAGCCGGTCAGTTCCTCGAACAAGTCCAGGACCTTCTCGCGCTCTCGAAACGCGTACATGAGCGGCGTGCCCATGGTCCCCATGTCGTGCATCATGAACCCGACCAGGCAGACGTGGTTCAGGATGCGCGTGAGTTCGCCGGTGATTACCCGGATATACTCCGCCCGCTCCGGCACACCGATCCCCGCCAGTTTCTCCACCGCCAGGACGTAGGCCCAGTTATTGGTCAGCGAACAAAAATAGTCCAACCGGTCGGTGTACGGAATCGACCCCAGATAGGTGGTGTTTTCGGCGATCTTCTCGTGGTTCCGATGCAGATAGCCAAAAACCGGCTTGAGCCGGATGATCCGCTCACCGTCCAGGACCACATCCATCCGGAACACCCCGTGCGTCGAGGGATGATGAGGCCCGAGCGCGACTTCCATGACGTCCCCCTCCATCCCCACGATCGCCGAACGCTTGGGGGTCAACTCATAGAGCCGCTCCGGGGGTGCGGGGAGCGCTTCGGTGGGCGCCTTCCCCTCGAACGCATCGGGCACCAGATCACCGGTCGAAAGAGCGGAAATCAGGTCGCCATCATCAATGTCGCGGCTCATCGCCTGCCCTCCACCGGATAGTGCCGCCGGGCCTTGTCCAGAACATCATCGTGAGGCGTGGGCTCGTACTCGTAATCATCCGGCTCCACGTAGTCCTTCCGCATCGGGTAATCCTCGAACTCGTCCCACATGAGCAGGCGCCGCAGATCGGGATGGCCGTCAAACAAAATGCCATAGAGATCATAAGCCTCCCGTTCCTGGAACTCCGCCCCGCGATAAACCGGCGTCAGCGAGGCCATATGGACATGATCGAGCCGGTTCACGGTGCGCTGGCGCAGAACCACAGGCCCCTGCTTGAGCGCCATGGAATAAAGATGATACACCGCCTCCAGGTAGCCGGGCCGCTTGTGCTCGACGGTCTCTTCCACCTCCCGCTCCACCCCATCGATCATTCGCTTGGTCTTGGCCTTCTCCTTGATCACCAGGTCTGGCCAGTCCACGCCCGTCACATTGGAGGCGTAATCAAGTCGCAACCGCGGGTCCTCGCGAAGGAACATCGCCACCGCCACCGCATGGGCGGCATCGACCAGCAGTGATAGCTGCCCTGCCGCGCTGCCATTAGGCACTATCTCCAGGTGGGCGCCGGGCGTCGCCGCCTCAGCCCATGTCTTGATTTGTTCCAGGCTCTCCACAGAGTTTAAATCATCGGCCTCTCAGCCGGGGTCGCTCCGCGTCATCATCGGTGGTTGCCAGACATCGTTGTTCCTGGACGGCACGAGGTCGTAGGCCCCAAACTTGGGGACCGGATACTCGCTCGGCGCCTCCTCTTGAAAATGCCGGGCGCGGTCCGCGCCCACGACCTGCTGCGCGGCAATCTTCTTTTGGAGCTCGATCAACCCGTTCAAGAGCGCCTCCGGACGCGGGGGGCATCCGGGAATGTGCACATCCACAGGCAAATAGCGGTCGATCCCCTTCAGCACGTTGTACCCCTGCTTGAAAGGACCGCCCGAGATGGCGCACGCGCCCATCGCGATCACATACTTGGGCTCCGGCATCTGGTTGTAGAGCCGAACCACCTGCGGCGCCATTTTTTTGGTCACGGTTCCGGCTACGATCATCAGGTCCGCCTGCCGGGGCGAGGGACGGAACACCTCGGCGCCAAACCGGGCAATGTCAAAGCGGGACATCGACGCGGCGATCATTTCGATAGCGCAGCACGCCAGCCCGAAATTCAAGGGCCATACACTGTTGCGCCGGCCCCAGTTATAGAGACCCTCGAACGTGGTCACAAAGACGCCCCGCTTGCTCAGCTCGCTGCGCAAACCTTCATCCATAATGAAATTGTCCTGAGAGGGTTGCCCTCGGAGGGACGTCACCGTCCACCGCCCGGTCACCTCCAGGTCAGCACTCCCTTCTTCCACGCCCAAGCCAACCCCTCCGCCAGCAGAAAGAGAAACACCATCATGGCCAGGAACGCTCCGACCGAAAGTCCCATAAACGCAACCGCGAACGGAAACAAGAAGATCGCCTCAACATCGAAGATCAGGAAAATGATGGCGTAGAGGTAGTACTCGGCCCTAAACCGCACCCAGGGATCCCCTTTGGACTCGATGCCGCATTCGTAAGGCGCGTTCTTCTCCGGCCCTGGCTTGGGCGGCGAAAACAGCAATGCCCACACCCGCGCCACCGCTAGCGGCGCGACGCAAAACATCACCCCCGCGATCGCGAAGACGACCAGAAACAGGTAGGGGTTCTCGTGACCCTGTGTCATAGATTGTCTTCGGGCTCGTGCCGCTTCAGGCCCACCTCGTTCGCGATCTCATCGAACTCATCCCGGCTTGTCTCCTCCAGGCGCTTGCCCTTCGCCGACAACTTCTCGTTGATCTTGATCACCTTCTCCGTCATCTCCTCGTGCGTCTGCTGTGTTCCCCCGACCAAAGCGAAGTTCGGACCGGTGGTGATCCGTTTATGGCCGTCAGAATCAAGCCCCAACCCGAGGATCATGGCCTGCTTCTTTGTTTTTCGCGGTGTCTGCGACATGGTCCAAGGTTAGAGAGGCCGCATCCGCCTTCCAAGTGAAAACAAGCGGCACCGCTTACTTCACGATCGGCCATCCGGCACTGACGAGGCCCTTGTAGCCCCCTTCCAGCGAGTACACCCGCCGGTAGCCCATTCGCTGGGCGACCTCCGCCCCCAGCACCGAGCGGTAGCCACCCCCGCAGTACATGATGATCTCGGTGTCGGGATCAGGAAACATGGTTTCGATGTCACGCTCCAGGATTCCTTTACCCAAGTGCACCGCCTCGGACGCGTGCCCGTTAAACCATTCGTGGTCTTCGCGCACGTCCAGCAAAACCGCCGGCGGCCTTTTCGCGAGCATCTCGCGCGCTTGATCGAGGGTCACTTCCCGCACCTTCGGGCGGGCTTCATTGACCACTTTGAGGAAATTCGGCGAATGAATCATGCCGAAAGGTTAGTCCGGCATTCCGCCCGGTCAACCGATTTTCGCCCAATTTTTCCCGCTGGCGAAAACGCGCGAGGCAGGCCACACTTACCTCTGTCGGTATGGACATAAAGAATCTGGACGAAGTGCCCGCCTTCATCACGAAGGACGGTTCTGAGATACGCGAGCTGCTGGCTCATCGCAACTCCGCGATCCGCCATCAGAGCCTCGCCGAGGCGCGCCTCGCAGCGGGCGGCGCCACCCAGGAGCACTACCATCCCCACGCCGAGGAGATCTATTACATCACCGCCGGCGAGGGACGAATCCGCGTCGGGACCGAAACGCGGGATGTGCGGGCCGGCGATGCCATCGCCATCCCCCCGGGCACACGGCACAAGCTCTGGAATACGGGCGACGGGATGCTCTCGCTTCTCTGCTGCTGCGCTCCCGCCTATGAACACACCGACACGATCATCACAGAATGAACCCCATTAAACCAAGCCGGATCAGACTCTTCATTAAACCCACCTGTCCTTGGTGCCGCGAGGCCATGGATTGGCTCAACGCGCGCAAGATTGCGTATGAACGGATCGATGTCACCGCCGACCCGAACGCGTTCGTCGAGATGACCCGCCTCTCCGCACAGACCCTCGCTCCGGTGATCCAGGTCGATGGCAAGATCCTTGCCGACTTTGGAGCCAAAGAGCTGGCGGAGTTCTGGAAGACCCAGGGGCCCTCCCAGCCCCCGAAATGAGGACGTAACGGCACGGCCCGCAGCCCAAAACGGGGCTTCAGAAACGCATTACCGAGCACTTTCGATGAGTCTTTTACCTCTGACCACTGACATCGAGCAGAGGCCGCGCGCGCGGCTGCCCGACTGGCTGCGCATCAAGCTGCCAACCACCAGCACCTTCACGCAGACTCGCTTTCTGCTCGGCGAGTTGAAACTGCACACCGTGTGCGAAAGCGCCAAATGCCCAAATCACTGGGAGTGCTGGAGCAAAGGCACCGCCACCTTCATGATCGCCGGCGACCGCTGCACCCGTGCCTGCGGCTTCTGTGCTGTCTCCACCGCCAAACCACTCCCCCTGGAGGCTGATGAGCCCGCCCGCGTAGCCGAGGCCGCCCGGCGCATGCGCCTCAAACACGTCGTGATCACCGCCGTGGCCCGCGACGACCTCGCCGATGGCGGCGCGAATCACTTTTCCCAGACCGTCCAAGCCGTTCGCGCCGCTATCCCCGGCATTGTCATCGAAGTCCTGACCCCCGACTTCAACGACCGCGACAGCTCCATCGACGCCGTGCTGCGGGCGGAGCCGAATATCTTCAACCACAACCTCGAGACGGTCCGGCGCCTCACTCCATCCGTCCGCTCGCGCGCCACCTACGACCGCTCGCTTTCCGTCCTGCGCAAAGCCAAGACCCGTGGCAGGAGCGGCCTCTATACGAAGTCCGGCCTCATGCTCGGCCTGGGGGAGACGAAAGAGGAAGTAGTGGACGCCATCTCCGATTTGCGCGCCGCCGGGTGCGACATCCTCACCCTGGGCCAGTACCTCCAACCCACCCGCGACCACCTCCCCGTGATCGAGTTCGTCTCCCCCGCCCGGTTCGACGACTACGCGCGCGATGCGTATGAGATGGGCTTTGTCCACGTGGCGAGCGGCCCCATGGTGCGCAGTTCGTACCACGCCGACGACTTCCACGGATAGGACGCGGTCCGCGCCTTCTACCGGGAGCGCCGGCATCTTGCCGGCCTGGGGGGCGTCTCTTCATCCACTCGCCGGCAAGATGCCGGCGCTCCCAGTCCGCTGCGCTGACCCCACAAAAGAGAAAGGCCGGACAACAGGTCCGGCCTCTTCACACAGCGCACTTGAGAACGTAGGGCGCTAAACCAAGATCAGGAA
>ORJL011911422.1_pt1 | contig 22272 bp, 20 predicted proteins | sample 1779941 | NCBI WGS metagenome assembly ORJL01 (sample SAMEA104232317, study PRJEB22302) | groundwater metagenome | biome: forest; feature: aquifer; material: groundwater | place: USA | collected 2011-08-07 | depth 5.8 m
CGTTACACCTTTCGATGTAATCTGGCGGGATCATGAAGTGTTTAATACTTTGCGTACCCTCGAATATAAAGATGGGTGTGGGGTCTGTCAACACAAGAAAATTTGTGGAGGATGTAGGGCACGAGCGGCCTATTATAATGAGGGTGATTATATGGCTGAGGAACCCTGGTGTCTTTACCATGGGCGGAAGGGGGTTTAGCCTTGGACGCAATTGATCGAGCTTTGCTTAATGCCGTTCAAACAGGTTTCCCGGTCGAAGCGCAGCCCTACCAGAGCTTAGGTGATATAGTTGGTATAAGTGGACAAGAGGCAAGGGAACGTATTCAAGCTTTGCGCAAGGAAGGTATCATTCGGCGCTTAGGCGGGGTTTTTGATTCTCATCGCTTAGGTTATTATAGTACCCTTTGTTCTGCAAAAGTTCCCCAAGATAAGATTCCTATGATAACCGAAATCCTGGCTAAGATTCCAGGTGTAACCCATAATTATCTGCGAGATCATGCTTATAATATGTGGTTTACCCTAATTGTACCTTCTAAGGAAAAAGTCGAAGAGATTTTACAAAGTTTACGTCAAGAAAGTGGTGTTGGTGAGGTTTATAGTTTGCCGGCATTGCGTCTTTTTAAGATTAAGGTGGATTTTGATTTAACTCAAGATGAGAGTGTCGATGAAATGACTTTAGATGAAGATGAAGATGAAGATGAAGTATCAAATGGCTCTGAGACGTTAGAACAGCCTGGATATTGGAGCGCAGAGACAGCTTCAGCTTATCCCTTGTCTCTAGAAGATATAAAACTTATTCGTATTTTACAAGAGAATTTGTCCGATTCCTTAACTCCGTTTGCTGATTTAGCTGATCAATTAGGATGGACTGAGAAAGATGTCTTGGAGAGTACTCGTCATCTCCTTGAAGAAGGGGTTATCCGTCGCTTTGGTGCAGTACTTCGTCACCAAAAAGCAGGATTTGTTGCCAATGCCATGGGTGTTTGGCAAGTTCAACCCGAGTTGGCAGATAAGATTGGACAGAGAATGGCACTTTTTAGAGAGGTAAGCCATTGTTATCAACGTCCCACGTTACCTGACTGGCCCTATAATCTTTTTACGATGATTCACGGACGTTCCGTTGAAGAATGTAAAAATGTAATGAAACGTATAGCTTTAGAGACTGGGGTAAAAGACCACGATATGCTCTTTAGTACAACAGAATTAAAAAAGAGTAGTATGGTATATTTTAATTCATAATGCATAATGCATAATGCATAATTCATAATGCATAATTCATAATGCATAATTAAGCACGAACTAATTCACAATTCATAATTAATGATTAATCATTATGCATTATGAATTGTGAATTGTGCATTAATTTTCAGGGGGGTCAAGTGCATGACTTTTCATGATGAAAAAAGTTGCGAAGCATTCGCGAGGGCTAAACATGTAATTCCAGGAGGAGTAAATTCCCCTGTACGGGCATTTAAGTCCGTTGGGCGTGATCCGGTATTTATTGAACGGGGAGCAGGGGCTCGGATTTGGGATATCGATGGTAATAGTTATCTCGATTATGTAGGTTCATGGGGTCCATTAATTGCTGGCCATGCTCATCCTGAGGTTGTAGAGGCCATTAAACGAGTAGCCGAACGAGGAACTAGTTATGGAGCTCCGACCGAGATAGAAACAGATCTGGCTGATGAGGTCCTTAAAGCTTATCCTTCTATGGATATGGTTCGGATGGTCAATTCGGGAACAGAAGCAACCATGAGTGCCTTGCGTTTAGCTCGTGGGGCGACGAGCAGAACGAAAATTGTTAAATTTGAAGGGTGTTACCACGGGCACTCAGATTCCTTATTGATAAAAGCAGGCAGTGGAGCGTTAACTTTAGGTGTACCAGACTCGCCAGGGGTACCTGCACAGATAGCTTCGACTACAATTTCAGCCCAATATAATAATTTGGAGGGTTTGAAGGAAATCTTTTTTCGTGAAGGAGAAGATATTGCTGCAGTTATTTTAGAAGCGGTCACAGGAAATATGGGGGTCGTATTGCCTGAAACGGGATTTCTGCAAGGGGTTCGTGATCTGACGACTGAATATGGGGCTTTACTAATTTTTGATGAAGTCATGACTGGTTTTAGGGTAAGCTATGGCGGAGCACAAGGTCTTTTCAAGATGGATCCTGATATAACTTGTTTAGGGAAAATAATAGGTGGTGGACTTCCTGTAGGAGCCTATGGTGGTAAGCGGAAGTTAATGGAGCAAATAGCCCCAAGTGGTCCCATATATCAGGCAGGGACGCTTTCTGGTAATCCTTTAGCAATGGCAGCAGGCATTGCGACATTGAAAATTTTGCAACGACCAGGAACCTATGAAAACTTAGAAAAAAAGACATTGCGTCTCGCTGATGGTCTTAAAGTGTTAGCCGGTGAAGCTGGTTTTCCGCTCACGGTAAACGCAATTGGAGCGATGTTTTCAGCATTTTTCACTGCAGAGAGTGTCAAAGATTATAAGAGTGCCTGTACTTCAAACGTAGAACTTTTTGCTCGCTATTATAGGGGTATGCTAGAACGTGGTGTTTATCTAGCCCCAAGCCAATATGAAGCAGTATTTTTATCAACAGTCCATTCGGATGAAGATATTGATTATACTTTGGAACAAGTAAAGCAAGTATTAAAAACTCTCTAGAACTTTCCGCGAGGCGCGATGTTCGATGCACGAGGGTTGAAGAGATCTGACATCGGATTTTTTCCGATTTGGTCTCGTACCTCGAACATCGAACATCGAATTTTGAGAAGGGGGGAGATAGTATGGACCGTAAAAAAGTCTTGCGTAGCCTCATCAGCTTGGTGTTGTTGGTAGCCCTGGTCACTGTATTAATAGTATCGCAAAATCATGATCCTAGTAATCCCCATAGTTCTGTCTCTAAACAAGTGTGGATTAATGGCCCTAAAGGACATGGTTATGCTGTTAATAACAATCAACAGCCCTGGAAGCAGTGTTATAAATGTCATATCAAAAAGGGTTTGGGTGATGAAAGTTATTGTCAAGCCTGTCATGAAAAATCGGGAGTGAAAGTAAATATACCTCAAAAACCATAACAGACTCTATTCACTTCATATTAAAGTTACGCTAAAACCCAATAGCAGAAATTAAAAACTATGAGCATTCTCATAGATAGCAGCAAGGGAGAACCAAATCCTATATATTAGAATATAATGGATAAAATGGTTTGATCTGGGGGAGAGTGCGTGGATAGAGAGGATAGATTTTTATTACTAGATTGTCTAGAGAAAATGCGTCAGTCGAAAGTGTTAGTGTATTTTGCCTATACTCCGTTAGATGACAGTATTTTGGTTCCCCTCTATAAACAATTAAAGGAAATCGGGCATACTCAAAAAATTGATCTTATTTTGCATAGTTATGGTGGAGCGGTAGATACTCCTTTTAAAGTAGTTTCTCTGATCAGAGAATTTTGTCAAGAGTTTGCAGTTATCGTACCCTTTGCAGCGAAATCAGCAGCATCAATGGTTGTGTTAGGTGCTGATGAGGTAGTAATGGGTCCATTCTCCGAACTGGGACCCATTGATCCACTAGTAAAGCATCCTGTCTATAAGGATGTGTGGGTTCCAGTTCAAGCTGTTAGATATTGTATTGACTATTTACAACGTTCTATAGTTAATAGTCAAGACCCAGAAGTGGCCTCTTTTATCAGCACTCCTTTGTTACAAAAACTAGATCCGTGGTTGATTGGGGACTATGAAAAGACTCTTAAAGCCTCGCGACAATATGCGGAAGCTCTTCTTACCCGCTATATGTTGCGAGAAGCTCAGCAAAGTATTCCTTTAGTTGTTGAGGCTTTAACTGAGGGGTATTTTTCACACGGTTATCCAATTGGTCGACGAGAGGCTAAAGAACTAGGACTTAAAGTTATTGAAGCAGATGAAGAACTATGGGATGTGATTTGGAAATTATATTTAGGCTATGAAGAATTATTCCAAAAAGAAGATTCTGATTCACATTAAATTAAAATTCCATTTTCCAGGGCAGAAAGTATGTTTTAGGGTATAGGGCAATCATAAGTGCAATTTAATCAGTTTAAGAGGCACTTAGTTAGTGCCTCTTAAACTGATTATGTTAAACTTGCAACTGGCTAAATTTATCTTTAGCTTTTTGGACTTCTTGACTTGGTGCATCAGTGGGTGTATACCAACCTTTTTGGTTCATCGTATTATAGATATTCTCATGGATTGTGTGTTCTTCATTAAGAATGTTTTTTAGGTTTTGTCTTAGGTTAGCACAGGTTGTTTCTGTTATGAAAGTGTTATAGGCTGAGGTTATATGCTTTTCTGTAGCTAATAAATCTGTTAGTATCTCTTGTTCCGTTAAATTTTGTTGTTGAGTTGTATTCATAGCTTCACCCATTCCTTTCTTAAATTATTGATGTGAGTTCAGGTAATTCAACAAGGTATCATAATGTTTGCGGTGTTGTTCGGAAATGGAATAAAGCTGTGTACGAATAGAAGGGTCATTAACGGATTGGGCTGCGTGGGCGTATTTGTGAACTAACAGAGCTTCGGAACCAAGTTGATCATTAAGAATAGCTAGATTTCGTGAAGTTAATTGGGGTGCGTTTTGATTACTCATAAATCATCCTCCTTGTAATATTAAAGAAGCACATGATTATAATGCGTCAGATAAAGCTTTTTATACAATCCAATATTTAACTAATTCATAATTCATAATTTCAAATGCAAAGTTTATCATTTAGGTATGATGTTTCAAATGGGTTATTTGATTGATGAAAGGTTATACTACGAGTAGTCCTTAATGCATATCATTATTTGCGATAATGCATTATGCATAATGCATTATGTATTAAATTTTCTGACCTCCGGCCTCTGATTTCTGACCTCTGTATAATTGAAAGGAGTCTCTAGTGGACAAATTTTCTATTGCCCAACCAAGAAGCAATCCTGTTCTTATTTTTCAATTTGTCACGACTGTTTTTCCTATAGTTCAGAGAGAGCTTAAACGATGGAATATTTTAGCTGAAGCTTGTCCTGATCAATTGCTTGGTATACAGGCTCGTGAAAGTATTAAAACTAAAAGTTTTCATTGTCAAGGAGGCGCTATTTACGCGCTTTATCCGGGAGTAATTACTGAAAAAACTGTAGGGTTTATTGTAGCATATCAAACCATTAGCGATTACCTTGATAATTTAGTGGATAGTTTAGAAGTAAAAGATGAAAAAGCATTTGCACAACTTCATTTAGCAATGAGGGATGCCCTTGATCCTGGATATGGGACTACAGATTATTATTTGCATTTTCCGTATAAGAATGATGGAGGTTACTTGCAAAAGCTGGTAATAAATTGTCAAGCTAATATTTCTAGTTTACCTTCTTATGAATTAATTAAAACCGATATTCTTTGGTTGGCCAATCATTATGCACATTTACAAACCTTTAAGCACCTAGGGTTGGATATAAGGGAAGACAGAATGTTGACCTGGATTAACTCGAATAGAGCGTCTTATTCCCAAATTTCAGAGTGGGAATTTGCTGCGGCTACAGGGTCGACCCTAGGGATTTTTTGTTTATATGCCCTTGCTTACAATCCTCTGCTTTCTCATGAGAAGGTTAAATTTCATAAAGAAGTGTATTTTCCTTGGATAACTGGTTTACATATTCTGCTTGATTACTTTATAGATCTAAATGAAGATAAAGAAAGTGAACAATTGAATTTTGTCCAATTTTATCATAGTAGTTTTAAAACCAGGGATCGTTTGGAGACGTTTTGGAACTATGCTTGTGAAGGAGCGGATCATCTAGATTATCCGAATTTTCATAAGGCAGTTTTGCAGGGGTTGTTAGCAATGTATCTCTCTGATCCCAAAAGTTCAGCTTTGAAAATCCAAACAATAACTAAGCAGTTATTACATAAAGGTGGAACAGGCGTTAGCTTATTACATTGGGTATGTAGGAATTTGCGTAAACGTGACATCATCTGACTAAGATTGACGTAAGCGAATTTGGTCAGCAAGGTTTAATAGATATGTTCTATGGTAAGAGGCTGAAACTGAGCTTAAAGAGGATTTAGCTTTATCGATATATTGATCGACTATCTTATAAGCTTTAATTAAACTATTAGTTTGAATTAAGGCTTTACTAATGTTGTCTAATTCGCAGGCTGTAACATGACGAGTTAGAAGGATACTATTAATCCAATCTGCATAGGACGGTTCTTCCATTAAGAGAAGTATCGGTAATGTAATATTTCCGTTAGAAATATCAACCCCAAGAGGTTTTCCTGTTAAATGTTCTGAACCTGTAAAGTCTAAAATATCGTCAATGATTTGATAAGCATAACCTAAATTTAGGCCATATTCACCCATAAGCTGAATCTCTTCGTCAGTCGCCCCAGCAGAGATTGCACCTGATTTACAACTGGCTGCTAGTAAAAAAGCAGTTTTCTTGGCAATTCGGCTAAAATAGTGTTCGGTAGTGACTGATGTTATAAATTGGTCAGAGGCTTGATTAACTTCACCGTCACACATTTCTTTGATTGCCTTAACTAGTAGGGTCATACAGGGTAAAAGACGGCTTGAAGCCAATATATTAAAAGCTTCGGCGAAGATAAAATCCCCTGTTAAAACGGCGGCGTTATTTCCAAGTTGAGAATTAACGGTGGCCATATTGCGTCTAGTTGATGAGTTGTCAATAATATCGTCGTGGATTAGCGAAGCCATATGGATAAGTTCTGTCGCCACAGCAGCATCGATCATATCGTTATTCATGCGACTAAAACACATCCCTGAAGTCATGGTTAACAGGGGACGAATTCTTTTGCCACCGGAATTAAGTAAGGCAAGACATGTATTCTTAATAATCCCTTCTGCGCTGCTGAGTATTTCCTGGAGTTTATTTTCAACTAAGAGCATTTCCGAAAATTGAGTTTTATTGTTTACATTAACGGCAGGTAGAACGGGCAAATTCTCAAGAACAGACTGTAATACTTGCATAATAATCTTCCTTTGCCAAAATACCTTTAGTTACCAAAGTTAGTATGTCTTGTTTATTGGAAAAGGATGCACAAAAAAGATGTTGAAACTTAAAAATAAAAGGTGTTCAGATAAATCCGAACGCCTTTTAGGTCTAATTATTCTGGAACTGAAATACTCATCACGGCTAGGGTCTTGTCAGCAGCCTTTAGAGGAATGTATACTTTAAAATATCCACCACTTTGAGTTGTTGTTGACTTGCCACTTTTCATGACCTCGCCAATTGTTAAAGGAATTGTATATTGCAAAACTCTTTCTCCAGAGGTTTGCTTGATACTGGTGGAAATGCGTTCCTCTTGTACAAAGATCGAAACACCCATATTATTAGGGAAAAGCGCCGAAATATCGTCAACTATAGAATATTTTTCGTTTTCTGTATAAGTGCCTTTGCTAAGTTTATTTCCTTCAACCTTCCAGTCACCAGGGTATTTCTTGGTTAATAAATTGGCTACAGTAGATTCAACTTCGGCTTGAGTAGTTTTTGGTTTTGCGTTGGGTTGCGTTGGGGTTTCGGCAGGATGGCCTTCGGGTGTAGTTGCACCAACCTTGTTTTGAGCAGGTTGTTGAGGTTCAACTTTTTTTGTCCCGCAACCACCCATAGAAAACGCTAGAGTAATAATGGCTACCCCAACAACTAATTTTTTGAACATTTTTTTCCTCCTTAGATGGTTAATTACAATATTAATTGCATCTAATATTATACTACTTAGCTATGACGATGTCGATAAATTGTTGTACAAGTTATAGATTATAAACAAAATTCAAGTATGCCGATTGCTCAATAAAGAAGTATCTTCGTCATCTGGAGGAAATAAACAGTCCTGTTGTGCGACGAGAGGTTGTTGCCCGATTAGCTAGTTTAGCCGGAGGTGTGCGCGACCTATATTTTTAACACCAAATCTATACTAATGCCCCCTTCTGAAATTATTGTTCAGAAGGGGGCATTTCTTCTAAATGTTTATCTTATGGTATGTCTGGCTTCACTATCTCCTTTATGTAAAGTAAAAAAAGTAATCTCCGGTGGTACATTGAGGCGTAAAGGAATTTCACTTTCGCCCAGTCCTCGATTAATATAGAGTGGGACTTCGTCAATCACATGGTAACCCTCATAGATCCCTTCATCCCCAAGGTAAGTGTTCGTGATAAAAGGCTTTAATCCAGGTAGACGTATTTGACCACCATGCGTATGTCCGGTGAGAAGTAGGTCTGCTCCATATTTGACAACATCATCAAGGCAATCTGAGGAGTGGGCTAGTGCTAGGCGGAAGGGAGGAGGTGCTAAGTTCTTCTTAGGGGCTTCTAAAGTTTCTGCCTTAAGTGTCGCGTAAGCCTTAGAAACATCATCATGGGCTGTTGCCGGATCATCGATACCGATAATCCAAAGGCTGAGGTCGGACAAATATACAGATTCGTTAAGAAGAGGTATCCAGCCCATACCTCGGAGAAGTCCTAGATAGCGATTGAACAAAGTACGGGAAAAATGGGAATAATCATTATTGCCCATCACAATAAATCGGCCATAGCGGGCTTCTAATGGACTGAGATAGGATAAGACCTTATCTAAATCCGTCCGGGTATTAATGACATCTCCGGTAATAACGATCAGATCGGGTTTTAGAGGAGTAATGGTTTTGCTAATGTGTTCGGGGGTTATTTGTAAGCTTTCAAGATGTAAATCGCTAAGTTGGACAATTGTTTTACCTTCTAACTGGGCTGGTAAGGCAGGATAATATAAATCCCACTTTTCTAGTTTTAGATTTAGAGTATCATATTCGGACCAAGCAAGCATACTGGCTCCACCCATCGGGAGGGCTGTTAATAGCCAATGGTTAGCCAAAAAACCACCAAGACCGCGGAGAAACCCACGACGAGTTGTCTTTTTAGTTAAAGGGTTAAAATAATCTGGCAAAAAGAAAACCCCCCAAGAAGAAAAACTTACGATCATCAGAAAGTAAGTTTAAAGCGTTTAAAGTTATGTTGTTATCATACCATAGCTAAAACATGAAATCACTTTTATACTAATCTATACGAACTTGGGCTCCTTTGGTATCAATATCCAACGTATAGGCTTGTGCTTGTATTGAATGTTTCTTAAAGGCCGTTTTCATAGCTTCTGTAACATCTGTTTCAGTTTCCGGTGGGGTAAGGGCCAATAGAGTAGGCCCAGAGCCACTAAGAGCTGCACCGTAAGCTCCAGCATCAAGCGCTGCTTTTAGTGTGTCATGCATACCAGGAATTAATCTAGATCTCTGGTTTTGATGAAGTTGATCAAGCATCCCTTCACGTAAAAGCTGGTACTCTTCTTTCAGAAAAGCTTCTACTAGGAGAGCAACATGCGCTATGTTAAACACTGCTTCACGACGAGTAATTTTTGGTGGTAAAACACCACGTGCTGTGTTGGTTTTAAGAAGTAGTTCAGGAACGACAACTATGGCGCGAATTTTAGGTGAGTTAGTTAAGATTCGTGGTAAAATACCATCATTAGTAGGAACAGCTAGCGTAATCCCGCCTAGAAGGGCAGGTGTTACATTGTCGGGGTGGCCTTCGATTTGGGTGGCCATTTGGACAAGTTCTAATTGATTTAAAGGATTACCAGCTAAAGTATTTGCTGCAAGTAGGCCTCCGACAATAGCAGCGGAACTACTTCCTAAACCTCTAGCGGGTGGAATATGGCTTTCTAAGGTTAAAGAGATGGAGGGTATGGGAAAACCGACATTTTGCCATAGCAAACACATAGTGTGCCAGACTAGGTTGTTTTGTTCTAGAGAAATTCCCGTCGTATAGGGTCCAGTAAGCGATATCTTAAACGGTTGGTCAGTTTTGACAATGATTTTGTTGTATAAACAGAGCGCTAGACCTAGACAATCAAAACCAGGCCCTAAATTGGCTGAAGTAGCCGGTACTTGCACACTGATCATTTCGTCCTCCTGCCTGCTTACTGAGCATCGGTCTCAAAGCGGATAACATTTTGAATGGTTAGAACTTTACTATAAGCCCGAACTGACTCTAAAGCTTCTTGGAGTTGGCCTTCACGACAAGGATGCGTGAGCAAGACTATTTCAGCTTCTTTATTATCGCGAGGTTTTTGGATTATGGAGGCAAAACTGATGTTTGCTTCTGCAAACAAAAGTGCCAAAGTGGCTAAAACTCTCGGCTCGTCCTTAACTAATAATCGAATATAAAAGGCTGTAGTAAATTCACTGGAGGTTTTTATTGGCAACTCTAAATAGCATGTACAATTCATGGCTGCTGTTGATTGAGCTTGAATGTTACGAATGACTTGAATAATGTCCGCAACGACAGCACTACCTGTTGGTAACGATCCGGCTCCTCGTCCATAGAACATCGTTTCTCCAACAGCATCACCCACCACATAGATGGCGTTAAAAACACCTTTGACAGAGGCTAGAGGGTGGGTTTTCGGTAATATTGCAGGATGGACCCGGATTTCTATACCTTCATCCAGATGTTTGCCAACGGCCAATAGCTTAATGGTACAACCGAGTTCAGCAGCGTATTGAAGATCATCCTTAGTAATTTTTGAGATGCCTTCTACATAAACGTCAGACAGAGTAACCCTGGAATTAAAGGCTATTGAAGCGAGAATTGCTAATTTGCGCGCAGCATCTAGGCCTTCAACGTCTGAAGTAGGGTCAGCTTCAGCGTAACCAAGTTTTTGAGCTTCTGCAAGAACCTCATGATAATCTCGACCTTGGTCTGCCATTGCAGTGAGAATATAGTTCGTAGTACCGTTGATGATTCCGATAATCTTAGAGATGCGATTTCCTGCTAACGATTGTCTAAGAGCAGCGATAATCGGAATTCCTCCAGCTACACTCGCTTCAAAATAAAGATCCTTACCTGCTTCTTTAGCAACTTGTAGTAGCTCTTGGCCGTGAAGGGCTAGTAAATCTTTGTTCGCAGTGATTACGTTTTTGCCGTGACGTAAGGCTTTCAAAATATAGGTGTGAGCTGGTTCGATTCCTCCCATGACTTCAATAACAATATCTATCTCTGGGTCTAAAAGAATATCATCTGCTTTATCAGTAAGCTGAAAATCTCCAGTTATTTTTTGTGGTTCTTTAGGGTCAAGTACTAAAACACTTTTGATAACAATGTCACTTTGCGTTCGGGTTTGAATATCCTGAGCATTTTGTTGTAAAATACTTACAACACCACTTCCGACAGTTCCTAATCCTAAAATTCCTAAGTGTATTTTGTTAAACATTTCAAACCACACTCCTTAGTATGCGCACACTTGTTTATCCATAGTGGACATTATAGACGGATTTTGAGGTTTTGGCAAGGGTTTATTTTTTAAAAAAGACATAATATAAGCCGATAAAAGCCATAAAAATGACTATAAGGATTGACACAATAAGTACTATCATATAGACTAAATAGCAAACATCATAAAGTATTATATTATGCGATTGTTCTAAAACATTATTTTAAGTGTACCTAAAGATCGTGGGTAAAAAACCCATGCGGAAGGTTCCACGTTTAAGGAGCTACGCTGGGTTTTTCGTTGTATATTGGGTTTTGTTAAAAACTTATTAGAACGAAATTTTGTGATCGGTTTAAGTAAGAGTCCAAGAGAGGAAGGGGTTAGGAGAAATGGGCATTGTTATTTATTGTAATGGGGAATTCGTACCGGAAAGTGAAGCCAAGGTCTCCATCTTTGATCACGGATTTCTTTATGGAGATGGGATTTTCGAAGGCATTCGAGCGTATCATGGTCGAGTGTTTAAATTGCCCGAACACCTAAAACGTCTCTACGAGTCAGCTAAATCCATCCATTTGAAGATTGAAATTCCTGTAGAAGAAATGCAAGAAATTGTTTTAGAAACTTTGCGTCGTAATGGGCTCAAAGATGGCTATATTAGACTTGTTGTGTCTAGGGGAAAAGGAGATCTTGGCTTAGACCCCAAGAATTGTCCTAAATCTGCGATTTTTTGTATAGCAGATCAGATTAAATTGTTTCCGCCAAGTATGTATGAGAATGGTTTAGAAGTTAAAACGGTAGCTATCCGTCGTAATAATCCGGATTCCTTAAATCCTAGAATTAAATCTTTAAACTATTTAAATAATGTTTTAGCTAAGATCGAAGCGTTTCAAGCGGGTGTTATGGAAGCCGTTATGTTAAATCAAGACGGTTATGTTGCCGAAGGAACGGGTGATAATATCTTTATATATAAGGAAGGAGTTTTGATAACTCCACCTATTTATGCTGGAATTCTTGAAGGAATAACGCGTAATTCTGTTCTCGAAATTGCTCGTCGAATAGGAATCGAGGCTAAGGAGGAACTGTTTACTCGTCATGATTTATATACGGCTGAGGAATGTTTTCTGACCGGGACTGCTGCTGAGTTAATTCCAACGGTTAAGATCGATGGACGCAAAATTGGTCAAGGGACCCCAGGAGAAATTTTTAAAAAGTTATTAGTAGAGTTCCGGGCATTAACCCAGATCAATGGACCGGAGATCTTTCCTGTCTAAGTCTTAGTCTAGTTATCCTCCTTAGACTTTAAACCCTAATTATAGTTGTTGAAGAATAATTTTAGTGGTTATTTCGAAAAAAAGATTTTCATAAAAAGATAAATTAAGCTATAGGTAATGGCTAAATGATTAAGAATAGGTGGAGGGAAATGGCGTGAATAGTGATAAGCTTAAACAAGGAGTAGATAGGGCACCACATCGTTCTCTCCTTAAAGCGTTGGGTCTAACTGATCGGGAGATTGTCAAACCGTTTATTGGAGTTGTTAACTCTTTTAATGAAATTGTTCCTGGGCATATGCATTTGCGTCAGATTTCTGAGGCGGTTAAGGCTGGTATTCGTGAGAATGGCGGAACCCCTATGGAATTTCCTTGTATAGCAGTGTGTGACGGCTTAGCCATGGGGCACGAAGGAATGCATTTTTCCTTAGCCAGCAGAGAACTAATCGCCGATTCTATAGAAGTCATGGTTATGGCACATCAACTTGATGCTTTAGTGTTTATACCAAGTTGTGATAAAGTTGTACCAGGGATGTTAATGGCAGCGATGCGTTTGAATTTACCCGCTATCTTTGTCAGTGGTGGCCCTATGTTGCCTGGTCGGTTTGAGGGCAAGGAGGTTAGTCTAAGTACTTTATTTGAAGGTGTTGGACGGGTCCATGCTCAACTGAATGATGAAGAGTGGTTAAAGGAATTAGAAGCTTCAGCTTGTCCGACTTGCGGTTCATGTTCAGGGATGTTTACAGCGAATTCCATGAATTGTTTGACTGAGGCGCTTGGTATTGCTTTGCCTGGTAATGGCACGATACCAGCGGTTTATTCACAACGCTTGGTCTTGGCCAAAGAAACTGGTTATCAAATTATGGAGCTTTTTCAACAAGACCTTAGACCACGTGATATTATTACGGAAAAAGCAATTTTAAATGGTATTGCCCTGGATATGGCCTTAGGTTGCTCGACAAATACTATTTTACATTTGCCGGCAATTGCTCAAGAGGGTGATATAACATGGGATATTAATAATGTAAACAAAGTAAGTGAATGTACACCGCAAGTTTGCAAAATCAGCCCTGCAGGAGCACATCATTTAACCGATTTGCACCTAGCAGGAGGAGTAAGTGCTGTTCTTAATCAATTAATTCAAGCTAATCTTTTTGATGGTTCGGTTATGACGGTGTCTGGAGTATCCCAAGCTGAACGTTTACGCAATGCAATGGTTATTGAACCTACAGTAATTCGCCCAATTGCTCAGCCATATTCTACAAAAGGTGGCTTAAAAATACTCTTCGGGGATTTGGCACCTGAGGGGGCAGTGATTAAACAGGGGGCATTAGCAGATCAAAATATGATATTAGAAGGTATTGCGCAGGTTTTCGATAGTGAAGATGCTGCAGCAACTGCTATCCAAAGTGGTCAAATAGTGGCCGGAGACGTAGTCGTCATTCGTTATGAAGGACCTAAGGGTGGTCCTGGGATGAGGGAAATGCTTGGACCTACTGCAACTCTGGCAGGAATGGGATTAGACTCTAAAGTCGCACTTCTTACTGATGGACGTTTTTCCGGCGCTAGTAGAGGGCTTTCTATTGGACATATATCGCCAGAAGCTGCTATGGGTGGAGAAATTGCTTATGTCTTAACAGGTGACCGGATTAAGATCGATTTGCAACAGGGTCGAATTGATTGGATATTAGATGAAGCGGTTAAGGATCAACGACGTAAAGATCCACAGTTATCACCAGAAAAGAAAGTCGTTGAGCGCAAAGGATACCTTGGGCGTTATGCCCGCTTAGTACAATCAGCAGCACGTGGAGCGGGATTTAAGACCGGGAAAGGTGAGTGACTTAAATGAATGGGTCAGAAATCTTACTTGAAGCACTAGAACAAGAGGAAGTCGAGGTTATTTTCGGATATCCTGGTGCTGTTCTGCTTGCTTTGCTAGATGCTTTACTTAAAAGCCGAATCCGGCATGTCTTAGTTCGTCACGAACAGGGTGCTGTACATGCTGCTGACGGCTATGCACGTGTAAGTGCTAAAGTAGGAGTATGTCTAGCTACTTCTGGACCGGGTGCTACAAATCTGGTTACGGGAATCGCTAATGCCTATATGGATTCTATTCCCATGGTGGTTTTAACCGGTCAGGTTTCTACGGGATTACTAGGAACTGACTCTTTTCAAGAGGCTGATATTACTGGAATTACTATGCCTATCACTAAACATTCCTATATTGTTAAAGATGCTAGAGAACTCCCCCGTATCGTTAAAGAAGCATTTTATATCGCAAGGACGGGTCGTCCTGGACCGGTTTTGATTGATTTACCTAAAGATATTCTAAATCAAGTGGTACTTGAGCCAACTTCTTCCAAAATGACTTTGAAAAGTTATAAAGTTTTTGGTAAAGGAAACAATGGACAAATTGAGGAATTGGCTAGGGCCATTGCCAAAAGCTCCAAACCGGTTGTTTATGCTGGAGGTGGAGTTATTACAGCCGAAGCAGCTGAACTCTTAAAGGATTTAGTTGAAACCTGTAACCTGCCCGTAGTTACAACACTTATGGGGTTGGGTTGTTTACCCTCGAATCATGCTAATTTTTTGGGGATGGTTGGAATGCATGGTATAGTAGCCGCAAATTATGCCGTAGATGATTGCGATTTATTAATTGCACTTGGGGTACGTTTCGATGACCGAGTTACCAGTGGTATAGGGCACAAGTTTGCTACTAAAGCCAAAATTGTGCATATAGATATTGACCCTGCTGAAATAGGTAAAGTTGTACGTGCCAATATACCAATTGTCGGTGATGTCCGGTTAGTTCTGGAGGAATTAGCTTCCCGTTTAGTTCCTCCCAATGTGACCGAATGGTGGGAGCAAATACGGTCTTGGCAAAAAGATTTTCCTCTGCGTTACGAGCAAGATGGGCGACTATCCCCACAAATAATTCTCGAGAGTGTTGCTGAAGTTGCGGGAGAGGATGCTATTATTGCCACAGATGTAGGACAGCATCAAATGTGGGCAGCGCAATGTTATCCAGTACAGTATGCTCGGCAATTCGTCACTAGCGGAGGACTCGGAACAATGGGTTTCGGACTTCCTGCAGCAATAGGGGCTCAAGTTGCCCTACCTGAAAAGACTGTTGTTCTAATTACCGGAGATGGGTCCTTACAAATGAGCATTCAAGAGTTAGCCACTATTGCTCAGCATAAGCTTCCGGTAAAAATTGTGCTCATGAATAACGGAGTATTAGGTTTAGTAAGACAGTGGCAAATAATACTTTATGACGAGAGATTTAGTGAGATTCAACTTCATGCTAACCCTGATTTTGTAAAGGTCGCTGAAGCTTATGGCATAAAGGGAATTAGAGTTACTACAGCGCAAGAAGTTAAAGCTTGTTTGCAAGAGGCTTTTGAATATCAGGGTCCTGTACTCATAGATTTTGTTATTTCGCCCGATGAAGCTGTTTTTCCGGTGGTTGTTCCAGGCAGTGCCATTACAGAAATGCTAGGGAGGTAGAAAAGATGTTGCATACTTTGGCGGTGCTCGTCGAAAACCATCCTGGCGTCCTAATGAGGGTAGTGGGATTGTTTGCTCGAAGGGCTTATAATATTGATAGTCTTTCCGTTTGTCAAACTGAAAACCCCAGTATTTCACGTATGACAATTGTAGTCAATGGGGATGATCAAATCATTGAACAGGTTAGTAAACAACTCTATAAATTGGTAGTAGTTCACAAAGTGACCGATTTGACGAATGAAACTATCGTTGACCGGGAGTTAGCCTTAGTTCGGGTTAAGGTCAATGCTGAATCACGTCTGGAAGTTTTGCAAACGGTCGATGTATTCCGAGGTAGAGTAGTAGATATGGGACGGAGTAACATCACGGTGGAATTAACCGGAGACGTCGAAAAGATTGATGCCTTTGTACGTACGATGCGTACTTATGGTCTGTTGGAACTTGTTCGCACTGGGACAATTGCGATCATGCGCTCAGATAGTTAGAATTCTCAAGAACTATAGCTTAGGCTATCACTACATGCCATTGAATCTAGATTAGGAATTTTAATGGAATGATAGTAAGATAATGAAGATGTTGGAAAAGGAAAGGAAGATGGACTAATGGCTAAAATGTTTTATGATGCCGATGCGAATCTGGATTTATTAAAGGGCAAGGTGATTGCGGTTATGGGTTATGGTAGTCAAGGCCATGCTCAAGCCCAAAATTTAAAAGATTCAGGACTTAACGTGCTTATTGGACTACGTTCGGATAGTGCACGCCGTAAACTGGCCGAAAGTGCTGGTTTTGAAGTTTTAATAGTTGCAGAAGCTGCGGCCCGTGCAGATGTTATCCAAATTTTATTGCCTGATGAAAGGCAAAGTGCAGTTTACAATGCTGAGATAAAACCTTATCTTGCTGCAGGGAAAGCACTAGTCTTTTCTCATGGTTTCAATATTCACTTTGGTCAAATTGTACCTCCAAAAGATGTCGACGTTTTCATGGTCGCACCGAAGAGTCCAGGTCATTTAGTTCGACGTACTTATACAGAGGGTGCTGGCGTACCAGCTTTGATTGCAGTACATCAGGATGCCACAGGGAAAGCAAAAGACCTAGCGATGGCGTATGCCAAAGGAATTGGCTCCACACGTGCTGGTATCCTGGAAACTACGTTCGGTGAAGAAACTGAAACGGATCTTTTCGGTGAACAAGCTGTACTTTGCGGTGGAGCTAGTGAACTAGTAAAAGCCGGTTTTGATACCTTAGTTGAAGCTGGGTATCAACCAGAAATTGCTTATTTTGAATGTCTTCATGAGTTAAAATTAATTGTTGACTTGATGTACGAAGGCGGTTTAACCCGCATGCGTTATTCAGTTTCTGATACTGCCCAATACGGGGATCAAGTTGTGGGTAAACGAATTGTTAATCAACAAACTCGTCTGGAAATGAAAAAGGTGTTAGAGGAAATTCAAAATGGACAGTTTGCCAAATCCTGGTTACTGGAAAATCAAGCAAATCGACCTGCTTTTAATGCGGTTGCCCGTCAAGAAGAAAACCATCTCATTGAAAAAGTCGGCAAAGAGCTTCGTGGGATGATGAGTTGGTTGCCAAAACCAAAAGAAGACTAGAATCCAAGACCTAAATTAGAAGGTTATATAACTAGCAGAGGAAGAACAGGAGTTATAAGCCGGACATTCTCGACTTATGACTCCTGTTAGGACTTCGGTCATCGAACATCGAGTTTGACCTCTGATTTCTGACCTCTAAATAAGTAGATAACTAAGTAAAATTTTTAGTATATCATAATGGAACTTAAATAATATTCGATTATTAAACTACCTGAGGAAGAACCTAAGTTATTGGTCAACATTTCCGACCTCTGACTTCCGACTTCTGACCTCTGAATTAAGGAGCTTGCTGAATGCGCCGGATTAAAATTTTTGATACAACACTAAGAGACGGCGAGCAGTCCCCAGGGGTAGCCCTTAATGTTGAAGAAAAGCTCCAAATTGCTCGTCAGTTGGCTAAACTAGGTGTGGATGTTCTAGAGGCTGGTTTTCCAGTTGCCTCTCCAGGAGATTTTCAGGCTGTACGCCGAGTTGCCCTAGAGGTTCGTAATATAGGGGTCGCTGCTTTGGCACGCACCCAAGAAAAAGATATTGAAATAGCTTGGGAAGCTATTTCAGGAGCCGAAAGCCCACGTATTCACACATTTATTGCAACTTCACCCATACATATGCAATACAAACTCCAAAAGTCTCCCCAAGAAGTATTAGAACAGGCAGTTCGATCCGTTCGTTTAGCAAAATCTAAAGTTAGCGACGTGGAGTTTAGTGCTGAAGATGCTTCGCGTAGTGACGTCGATTTTTTGGCTCAAGTGTTTTCTAGTGTCATTGAAGCCGGGGCTACAGTACTTAATATTCCTGACACTGTTGGCTATGCTATACCTGAAGAATTTGCCGCTTTTATTAAGGCAGTAATGCAAAAGACCATTGGGATTGAAAAAGTTGCTGTAAGTGTTCATTGCCATAATGATTTAGGGTTAGCAGTCGCTAATTCCTTGGCTGCACTCCAAGTTGGGGTTCATCAATTAGAATGTACGATTAATGGTATCGGCGAACGGGCAGGGAATGCTGCCTTAGAAGAACTAGCCATGGTTTTAAGTACTCGCAAGGATCAATACGGAATAGAAACAGGGATTATAACGACGGAGATTGCCCGTACCAGTCATTTAGTCAGCCGTTTGACGGGCATGATGGTTCAGCATAATAAAGCCATCGTGGGCAAAAACGCTTTTGCGCACGAGTCAGGTATTCACCAAGATGGAATGCTTAAAGAGCGTTCGACCTATGAAATTATGTTGCCGAGTTCAATAGGACTTGATGCAGATACTATTGTTTTAGGAAAGCATTCTGGTAGACATGCAGTTCGCCAACGTTTGTCTGAATTAGGTTTGGAATTGCCTGATCAAGCTCTTGACGAAATGTTTGGTCGTTTTAAAATTTTAGCAGAACGCAAACGAGAAGTGACGACCGCTGATTTGTTTTCTTTGGTCGAAATTAAAACTGAAAAAACAGATTTGATTCTTTTAGATTATTTACAAGTATCTAGTGGAACCCAAAGCGTACCTACTGCGACGGTAGGGTTAAAGTTTCAAGAGCAACGTTATGAGGATGCTGCTAGTGGAGATGGCCCCGTTGACGCTGCCTTTAAGGGAATTGATAAAGTATTAGGCATAAAGGGAAAGTTAATTAACTATGCTCTTCAGGCCATTGATGGTGGTGAAGATGCTCAAGGTGAAGTTGTTGTTACCGTTGATTTCGCTGGTCACCTTGTTGTCGGGAGAGGTATTAGTACGGATATTATCCAATCCAGTGTTAACGCTTATCTGCAGGCTGTAAACCGGGCTTTTGAACGTGGCTGGATTGAGTTTCGTAAACAGAGCTAGACTTTGAAAAGGAGGTAAATTACGGATGTCCATGACCATTACTGAAAAGATTCTTGCCAAGCACGCAGGCTTGGATGAAGTTGCTCCAGGGCAATTGATAACAGCTAAACTAGATCTGGTTTTAGCAAATGATGTTACTGCACCAGTTGCAATTAGGGAATTTGAGAAATTTGGATCTACTGAGGTTTTTGATACCCAAAAAGTTGCTTTAGTGTTAGATCATTTTGCACCGAATAAAGATATTGCTTCGGCTGAACAATGTAAACTCATTCGGGAGTTTGCTCGGAAACAGGAGGTCGAACATTTTTATGAAGCAGGTCGGATGGGCATAGAACATTGCCTATTACCTGAGTTGGGGATTACTTTACCAGGGGATTGTATTATTGGAGCAGATTCTCATACCTGTACCTACGGGGCTTTAGGGGCTTTTGCTACAGGTGTTGGAAGTACTGATTTGGCGGCAGGTCTGGCAACCGGTGAAGCTTGGTTTCGAGTACCAGAGTCGGTTAAGTTTGTCTTTAATGGGAATAAGTTTCAACAATGGGTCGGCGGAAAGGATCTCATTCTCTACATTATAGGTAAGATTGGTGTTGATGGTGCTCGCTATCAAGCAATGGAGTTCACCGGTGAAGGGATTTCCGCTTTATCGATGGATAATCGTTTTACCATCTGTAATATGGCGATCGAGGCTGGGGCTAAAAACGGAATTATTGCTCCGGATGAAAAAACCTATGCTTATTTAGAAGGACGGGCCCGTCGAACCTATACTAGCTATTTCAGTGACAAGGATGCTCATTATTCAAATGTAATGGAGTTTAACGTCGCTGACATTCCCTTGCAAGTGGCTTTTCCACATTTGCCGGAAAATTCTAAAGCTGTCGAAGAGGCTAGTGGAATTAAAATTGATCAAGTTGTCATCGGTTCGTGTACGAATGGTAGGATTGAGGATTTGCGCTCTGCAGCTGAAATTTTGCGTGGCAGACAAGTCCATCCTGAAATTCGTTTATTGGTTTTCCCAGGTACCCAAACTATTTATCGTCAGGCCTTAAAAGAAGGGATCATTGATGCTTTGGTTGAAGCTGGTGCAGCAGTGAGTACTCCCACTTGCGGGCCATGTCTAGGTGGACATATGGGCATTCTTGCTAAAGGTGAAAAAGCTTTAGCAACGACTAATCGTAACTTTGTAGGACGGATGGGGCATCCAGAAAGCGAAGTTTATTTGTGTAATCCTGCAGTAGCTGCAGCCTCGGCAATTCGTGGAGAAATTGTTCATCCTAGGGAGGTGCTTTAAGATGGGTAAAGTATGGAAGTTTGGTCATGATGTTGATACTGACGTAATCATTCCAGCTCGCTATCTTAATAGTTCCGCTCCGGAACATCTCGCCGCGCATTGTATGGAAGACGGAGATTTAAGTTTTGCACCCAAGGTTCAAATTGGGGATATTTTAGTGGCTGGGAAAAACTTCGGTTGTGGTTCTTCGCGTGAACATGCTCCAATTGCCATTAAAGCTTGTGGGATTGAGGTAGTCATCGCTGAATCTTTTGCCAGGATATTTTACCGTAATGCTTTAAATATTGGAATGCCGATTTTGGAATGTCCTGAAGCAGTTGCAGGTATTTCTGCAGGGGATGAGCTCACGGTAGATTTGGATAGTGGGCGTATTGATAACCTTACCAAGAAAACAAGTTTTCAGGCGCGACCTTTTCCACCGTTTATGCAAGATCTTATTAAGGCTGGTGGCTTAGCTCCATATATACGGGGGAGGAACAAAGATGCCTAAAGTTGTTGTTTTACCTGGTGATGGGATTGGTCAAGAAATTGTGCCACAAGCAATGAGGGTTTTACAAGCGGTTATGGTAGATAGTCCTGTTAAGCTGGAATATGAGGAGCATTTAGTAGGGGGAGCGGCGATCGATGCCCTTGGTCATGCTTTGCCCAAGGAGACGTTAGATGCCTGTCAAAAAGCTGAGGCGATTTTACTGGGAGCAATGGGTGGTCCGAAATGGGACACTCTTCCGGCAACAGAACGTCCGGAAATGGCTGGGTTGCTTCCTTTGCGTAAAGCCTTGGGACTGTTTGCTAATATTCGCCCTGTACGTATCTTCCCGGCACTTGTTTCAGCCTCTACCCTAAAGCCGGAAGTTATTCAAAATGTTGATATGGTAGTGATTAGAGAGCTTACCGGAGGCTTATACTTTGGACAAAAAGGAAGAATGGAAAATCCACCGTCTGCTTTTGATACCATGGTATATTCTGATGAGGAGATTCGGCGAATTGTTCGTTTAGGTTTTCATACAGCTCAACAAAGACGTAAAAAGTTGTGTTCAGTTGATAAAGCAAACGTTTTGGAAACTTCACGTTTTTGGCGGGAAGTAACCTTGGAGGTAGCCAAGGAGTTTCCTGATATTGAGCTCACACACATGTATGTAGATAATGCAGCTATGCAACTTGTACGTTATCCTGAACAATTTGATGTCTTAGTGACTGAGAATATGTTTGGAGACATACTTACAGATTTAGCGTCTATGCTTGGCGGATCGATCGGTATGTTGGCTTCAGCTAGCATGAACGGAGTAAAGGGTCTTTATGAGCCTGCCCATGGTTCGGCACCAGATATTGCTGGGAAAAACATGGCTAATCCTTTAGCGACTATCCTTTCAGCGGCACTAATGTTGCGTAGTACTTTTGGTTTAGAAGATAAGGCTAAATTAATTGAGAGTGCTGTCGAGAGAGTGCTGGAAAATGGCTTAAGGACTGCAGATTTGGCAAAACCCGGTGAGCGTGTTCTCAGTA
>ORJL010499556.1_pt1 | contig 22266 bp, 15 predicted proteins | sample 1779941 | NCBI WGS metagenome assembly ORJL01 (sample SAMEA104232317, study PRJEB22302) | groundwater metagenome | biome: forest; feature: aquifer; material: groundwater | place: USA | collected 2011-08-07 | depth 5.8 m
CAACCTCTTTCACTTCAACTTCTACTGTTACCGAAGTATCGCCTTGACACGCTGCTCGAATACTATAGATTCCTTTTTGCGGCGGAACAAATTGCGCAGAATATTTTTGAGAAGCATCACTTGTCACTTGATCAAACCAAACTGTTTCAACATCAAAGAGTCCCCGTAAGCCAACAGGAACATTAGCTTGACTACATGTCCCGCTAATTATAACCGTTTCACCCGGGGCATAGACCGACTTATCAGTATAAACTGTTGTTGTAGCTAACGCTACGGGAATTAATAAAAGAAAAATAAAAAGAAACTTATTCAACAGCGTAGGTTTCACTGCCACCCTCCTTAATTAGAGCATCAAATGGAACATCCAGTTTAGGCCAATCTTTCCAGACAAAGACATCCACTTTTAAGTCGCCTTTGAAGTCTGGCGCGACATCATGCGTGAACTCTACTTGTTCTTGACCAGTTGCCGTTATTCCAGCTTTTGTGTCAACAAATGTCGTCTTAACAACCGAACCATATGAGATACTAACTAACACTAAGTGATTTACAGGCAACTCTTTTTCCGGCGTAATTGTTACTTTTACCGTGTATTTATCTTTTGCTTTTAACTTAGTTGCTTTGGCGACGGTGATTTTATTTGTATCCAAAAGATCAATTTGAATTTTCTTTTTGGCAGATTGGACACAGGTTTTTGTTGTCTGATCTAATTCCATATTAGCTGGACAAGCCGAACAGGTGTTTGGTTCCGTCCATAAAAGACCGGCGTTGTTACAAGTTTCAGGAGTTGTACAAGGTGCAAGATTATCTTTAGTACATTTCTTTGGATCTTCAGTGGTAACAATACAAGCTTGGTATGAACTACCATCTGCTGCTATTGAAGAGCCGACTTTCGTTCCCGCTGGACAAGTAGCAACACAAGTTTGACTTCCTAAATCTTCATACCATGCACCGGTAGCGGTGGAACAACTCGATGGAGTGGTGCAGAGATCGAGATGTGTGACGTCGCAGACAGCTAGAGGAACATTTGATTGACAAATGCCTTGCAATTGATTCCATGAACCTGCTGCGGTGACACAATCCGTTGGATTTTTACATTCATTTAGGTGAGTTGCGTCACAGAGGTTAACCCCCAACTTGACACACGTCTTCAAACCATCGACACCATCAATTAAACCAGATTCAGTAGCAGTAGGACAAAAGAGAATGCATTCATTCTGGTACCAGACTAATCCAACAGCAGAACAAGTTGGTTGAGTGGTACAGAGAGAAGGATGTGTCGCGTCACAAACGAATAGCGAACCACCACTACCACCTGCTGAATCTCCACCTGCTGGACTTCCACCGATAGTACCTCCCGTAACCGCACATGCCCCATTTTCACATCCTTGCTGACACCAATCCGTTTGACGACCTACAACATTACCAGAACACCCAAACTCTTCAAAGCCACATTCTTCTCCACTACAATTATCTACTTTTTGGAAACTACTAGCATAGTAAGGTTCATCTGGATTTAAAACAATTACACACGAATCTGAAACAGTATTGATACTCGAGTCATAGGATTGATTGACATTATTATACCCGGTAGTCTCTCCTTTAACGGGTGGATTAAAACCACCGTCGCTATCAGTACAGACTACAACTTGAGGCGCAGAACACTTACCAACACAGGTATTATAATTATCAATACAGAAATCCTCTTCAGGGTTATCTGCTACACATTGTGTTTGCACTGAATCACAGGCAGCAACACATTCTGCATTAGTAACTGGCGCAACTTTCTTCTCTTCAATTGTAATATCAACACCACTTCCATCACCAGTAACAATATCTTTATTAGTTGCTAAATCGTATACGTCAAAATAATTAAATTTAATCGACGAACTACCCTCAACAGCACCAGTAAACGAAACTGTTGCAAGAGTAACATCCTCACCTGTAAGAGCATTAGAACATTCTGCATCAGCGCATAACCAAGAAAACTCTGCGGTTACTGTTTTTGTATTATCATTACTTATAACTTCTTCTTTAACGGCAACACCTTCATTTCCAGGAACGAGATTTGACTTCAGAGAAGAAACAGAAAGAGGACCAAAAACACCGTCACTATCACTCTGTGGATTTAACGACAACCCAGCATCATACGTAAAACTAAACTTAAACGCCACCGACTTCTTATTCCCTAAATTTGCTTTAATCGGAATCGTAAAACTCTTCCCTACTTCTTCCGTCGCTTCCGTCAAGAAGATACCACCTTGTCCAACCGACAAAGCTTTCCCAATCCCAATCGCTTGCCCTGCCGTCTTAACATTGACGAAGAACAACAATAACGTGATACCCACAAGTAGAACTATCGTAATAATTGCCACAATCAGCGGCTTTCGCGCTGCGGATTTATCTGCGATGGGTACGGCGGATGATTGAGTAGTAGTTGGCATGTTTATTTTCCCCCTTTCTTGATTTCTATAATAATATTGTTAATATCTCTTTCTATTTTTGGAACATCATTCGTCAAAATTTCCCAAACAACATTTAAATCAATACCAAAATAATGATGAATCATGACATCGCGCGCTCCCGCAATCTTTTTCCATTCAACACGAGGATACTTTTTTTTAATTTCAGTGGATATATTTTTTACTGCTTCTCCAATTATTTCAATTCTTCTGATATTAGCATCCCTTACATCTTTATTCTTTGCAAAAGATACTTTTGTATGACCTTTAAGCGAATCTTTAATGTCAGCTATTGCCTCCAAAACATGAACAAGAAAAGGTAAATCTTTATGTTGGGTCATATAATCCTTACCTCATCTTTAAGAATTGATTTCTTCAACAGCGGATGAAGAGAGTTATACGTCACTAAATCGACTTTCTTTCCCAATTCTTTTTCAAGATCAAATCCCAAACCAACAAACTCTAAACCCATTCCTTTATATGGTTCAATAATAATATCAATGTCACTCTTCTTCGTCTGCTCGCCTCTCGCATAAGAGCCGAATATACCTGCTTTTTTTATTCCATTCTTTTTGAGGAGACGAACTAATACGGGCTTCACTTTCTGGAGTTCAGAGAGATGCTTTTTAGGAAGAGCCATAAGAGTTCACCTATTTAACTTGGTATTCCCCAAGAGGACATGCTGCTTCGCCTTTGAAGTAACATTGAAAGACACCGGCCACGGAAGAGATTTGTTTTAATGGACTACCACTATTTTTTTCAAGAGCATCATGAATTCGTTCGAACAGATATGCTTCTTGTTGATCTTCTGCGGTTACTGCAACTTTCCCAGAAACATCAGCAGTAACACACAACAATGGATTTGTTGAATCAGGTACTGTTCCACCTTCACAATTCATCGTACAAATACTCAAATGAACAACCCATTTATTTCCGTTAGTGGTACAATCTTCCTGACTCTTACATGCCCCTGGAACAGCTTTAGAACAAACAGGCGGACTCAGAACAGCCGGAGTATCACAGGCATCACCAACGCCATCTCCATCCGTATCAACTTGAAAATCCGATTCATCAGCATTTGGGATTAATGGACAATTATCTTTTGAATCAACGTATCCATCACCATCAGTATCTTTACAGAGCAGTTCTTCACTACATGCAGAATCCTCACAATCAGCTACACCATTATTATCATCGTCCAGATTGTTACCACAAATCTCCGCAGGAGAACAGGTGTTTGGAAAAACATTATACTTCTGGTTCGTAGGACATACACATTTGGGATGTGTACCTGTTGCTCCAGTAGGACATTGTTTGGTTGCAGTACACGCTTCTGACGTCGCTGGTTTATTTGTTGGAACAGGAGAACAATTATTTTTATCCGTTACGGTACGAGTTTGAGCACCATTAACACAAGCACCCCACTGACCGACTTGCCAGTCGGAAACACAAGCGTTTTTAGGGAATATAGAATCACCAGTAATAGGTTTCTCAGACGCAGGCTCACCAGCAGTGATAACCCCATTAACTGTTCCAGAGTTGACCACCGTGTAGGTTAGTATTTTAACATCATTACCAGTTTTAATCCATCTAACCACATTTTTATTTGCAAGATAGAGTCCATCCTGACCAACAGTAGTTGCACTTGTTCCAACAGGAAGAGTATCCATCACCGTAAATCCAATTGTATCAGCAGTATCTACAGTAATAGATACTTTATCTCCACTGATAGACCTTGTCGCACTCCAAGATAAGACCGAGAACGAAAGAACAACTAAAATAACCAATAAAGTAATTATCTTTTTCATTATTAACACCCCTATTTAACACACAATGGTTCTAACTTTAATTGCGCATTCATGAAATTTTTAAATTCAATATCAGTATATGGAGTCTCCAATTTTAACTGTGCATTCATGAAGTTTTTAAATTCAATATCAGATAATTCGCAACACACATTTGACCAATCTGCAGATGGACAAGCAAGAGATGTACTAACACACACCTTAGCATCATCCGACTCAGTGCCCACGGGACAACTACTAACACAAGCATTATTTGACCAATAACTCAATGCAGCTGCACAAGCAGCGGAAGTTGTACATGCACTAGGAGTTGAGGATGAACAAGCCGGAGCAGCAGCAACACAGGCCATTTTTCCATAATCAGCAACTGTGCCCACTGGACAACTGCTAACACATACACCAGTATTCCATAACCCACCCATACTTTTACAGGTAGTTTGGGTTGTACATGCCCCCAGATTAGTCAATGAACAACTAGGAGAACTAGTAACACACACCTTAGCATCATCCGACGCAGTACCATCAGGACAACTTGGAACACAAGCACCATTTGACCAATAACTCAATGCAGCTGCACAAGCAGACAAAGTAGTACAAGCACTAGGGTTAGATGATGAACAAGTTGGCTTACATACACCAAATTGATCTGCCACCGTACCTGCTGGACAGCTTGCAACACAAGCATCATTATACCACTTACCATTTGCTAATGTACCACAAGCAGTTGCATCATTACATGCTCCAAGGGTAGATGACGAACAAGATGATTGCAAAGGAACGATAATACATGCACCATATTGATCAGCCGCAGTACCATCAGGACAACTCAAAACACAAGCATTATTCTACCACTTACCATTTGCTAATGTACCTCAAGCAGTTGCATCATTACATGAACCAAAGTTAGTTTTTGAACAAGCCGCAACAACCGCCTTCGCCACAACTGAAAATCCCGCTTTAGGCAACGTAGTCTTAATTAAATTCAAATTAGAATCTTTATCGAATACTTCAAACTTAGTGAAAGAAACACCAGATAAACCAGCTTTCAACGCTTTAATCTTAAACTTAACCAGAGGAACAAGAGGATCATTTTTATTCAATCGTTTTAATCCCTGTAAAGGTTTTTCATTTTCTAATTCTGTCGACATCCCCGAAATTTCTAAAGAATTACTACTTTTATCAGATTTCTGTATAGAATAATCTAAAAGGGTTATTCCACTTAAACCAGGTTTGAGATTTCCTCCTTTAACAATTAACGGTGGCACCACTTCAACAACCGTTGGATCATATTGCATTACAAAATGAAAACCATAACTCTCACCAACCCCTAGATTTGCATGCACCGTAAATTCTTGCGTTTCATCTACTGTCATTGTCGTGCCTGCTCTAAAAGGAATCCCTGCTTCCCCCGCTTTAAGTACGGTCGGCTGAAATGCAATTGCCTTCCCAGCAAATTGCGTCCCATAGATAATCAAAAATACAATTAACGCTAAAAGCACAACTGCAAAAACAATCACACCAATCATTCTTCCCCGATGCGACTGCACCGGCGGAGCAACGGCAGCTGGCTGCGCGCGAGAAGGACGAGATTTGGGCTGGGATTGAATTACTTTCATCATGTCACCTTTTTATTGTTAAATATTATTTTTCTATTGTTTATATATTTATCTAATTTACGACGGGGACCAATTCTTAATCATCGCATTAATTAAAGCGTTAAGATTAACAATATTTTTCTTTAATTTCTCGTCCCACATCGGTTTAGGATTAGCTTTGATCCAAGCAATATCGGCAGCATTAACTACTCCATTTTTATCAAGATCTCCTTCTAAAAGAACTTTAGACTTTAATGTCCATTCATCATTATAACAAACGTAACCGTTCTTCTCCGATTCAACATTAATCGCATCGCTGCCGGGTTTAGACTTTAGGGGACAAGCATACCAAGCTTCATAGGTCTTAGAAGCTTTAACGTAAGAACCACACATAAAATTCTTGGTATAAGCATTAACAGAACCATAAGAATCTGCCCATTGCCCGCCAATAGAACCATCATCTGCGGCGGTACATTCTACCCACGCGTACTTCTTGGTTCCTTTAAAATACTGACAAAGAAAACTCACCGTCCCAGCAGTCTTAACAATATTTTGACTAGTCACATCACAAGAAACAGGAAACCCATTGGCGCAGAGAGTCAGTGATTCACCAGGTTTATCCGATTTTAATACAAGTCCATTCGCTTTCCCAGCACATGCACCAACACCACCTACTTGTTGTGTATCCGCCCCAATACCAGGAAGTTGTTGACCCGGAAGACCAGGAGTCAGAAGAAGAGCAGGAGCTTCAACAGAAAGAAGAGTGGGAAAAGTCTTATCATATACCGTTTTACCACCTATGAAAAAACGGATCGATCCCGCCCCAGACTGCTCTTTACCATCTGGCTCAAAATCAATCGGAACAAAATAAACATTCGACTTTACACCTTTCTCATTTAATAATGAAAATACTGTCGCTTTACCCAACGAAGGAGTGCCAACCGTGGATCCCCCCACCAATTGAGGAACAGGAATGGTGATTGCAATAGGATAAGTAGAGAAAGCCCCACCACTCACAAAAGGATTTGAAAAATATTTTAGAACAAATTCAGATTTAATGGAATTATATTCTTGTTTAAAATAATATTTCTGCGATCCAACCATCAATGGACCATACCATGTCGTCTTAGCATTACTATCCCCAAAAAGAACCTGAGCTGACGTAGTGGATACACTAAAATCAAGTCCATTTAAATTAGTACTATGAACCACGGGCATAACCGCAGTTTGCCCCCCGCTAACTTCAATAGTGATTACTTTAAAACCATTAATAACGTCATACTTTTTAACTTTAAGATTAACAAAATATTTATTCCCAAAATTGTCAGAAACAACCACCACAGGGTTACCAACACCAATCTTAACCCCCGTAATTTCAGCGGTATTTGCTTTTGCCCCATTAATTCCTACTTGATTGAAATAATAACCAAAAGCAATGTTGAATGAGTGGCTAGTAATATCGGCACCAGCACCACCTTTATAGACTAGTGTAAATGGAACCGTATCAACTCCTCCGCCTTCCCCTTTCATAAAAAACTGAGCCACACTATCCTGAGCAAGAATAAATGTTTTAACTGTCTTGTCAGTTGTTAATTCCACAGGATTAACGGGAGAAACAAGAGCTTCTTTTTTGACACCATTGGTAGAGATAGCAACGGTTTTTGAAAAGCCATAATAACTACCAGCAGACACATCAAAAGTAATGTCTACCCCATTAATTTTCTTAGTGAACGTGTAACTCGCCGGTTGATTACTATCGGAAGTAACACCACCCAAACCCCCCGGGGAAATTACGTTGCCATTATCAATGAATACTTGAAGAAGAGTTTTAAATTCAGTACTAGCACCAACCGAAGTGATCACCGCCTTAAACGTATGTTTCTCACTTAAAACACTAAATGAATACTCTTGACCACTAATAATGTCTTTCGTCACACTCGTCTTCTCAGCAAAATCCCCCCAGGTTGTCTCGACAGTAGGAGCATACGTAGCCAAAACAGTCGTTGACAACAGAAATAAAAACGTGATCGCTAAAATAATTGTTTTTTTGAGAGCAAACATCATCATCACCTTAACACTAAAGTAATCTTCCGCGGTTTATATATCTTTCGACGACAAACTTTTTCTCGTCGGGATTAAGACCGATCCAATGGGGGATTATGCAAAGTTCTCATAACTCCTCCAGTAACCATTTCCAAGCCGGTTTGACAATTATTTTCTTCCCCTCAATAAGAAATTCATCCTCTTGATTTAAAGTGATGATAAGACCTTTTTTGAGATCAAACTTCTTCAATGCTTCCATTAATCCATCAATTTCTCGCTGCCGATTGAAATCGTCAAGCAGATGACAAACCTGATAGGCTTCACTAATTTTCAAGCCAGTTCTAACCACAAAATCACATTCTTTCTCTTCTTTGAAATAAAATATTTCTTTTTGTTTTGATTTCAAACTAAGAAATACAATATTTTCAAGATTTTTTCCAAAATCATCTGAAAAAGTCTTACTATTCTGTACAATTAAGCCATTATCAATAGCATAAATCTTTTTTGGATTAACTAATTGTTTTTTAAGAGAATAATCAAATTTGGAGATGCTAAATAAGAGATAACTATCCTCAAAGAAAGAAATGAATTTAGACACGCTATTAGTAGACCCTAAGTTAAACATTTTTCTAAGATTACTGTAGGAAAATTCTTTGGAAACATTACTTATTAAAAAAATAGCCAGTTCATTTAATTGTTTTACGTTTCTGATTTTATGACGGATAGCAATATCCCTAAATAAAGAATCCATCAACAGACTTTGCAGTATCTTTGGATCGTTGAGAAGAAGGTATTCTGGAAATCCCCCCCTTACAAGATATTCTTTAAAACTATCCATTCCAGCTTTTTTATTTAAAAAAGAGAGAAACTCTTTATAAGAGAAAGGAAAAAGTTCATATCTTAAATTTCTCCCGGTTAGTTTTGTTCCCAGTTCTCTGCTCAATAATGACGCATTAGAACCGGTAATCACCACAAATTTGTTCTGATCTAATAATTTTCTAATGTAAAGTTCCCATTTGGGAATAAGCTGAAGTTCATCAAAAAAAAAATAGTTGGTATTTCCGTACACCTTTTGAAAAACATCTTCCAATCGCTCAAAATCGGTTAAATCAAATCCCGATAATCGGGGGTCTTCGAAACTGACATAATAATAATTCTTTATCTTTTTAGCAATACTTCTCATCAGTGTGCTTTTCCCACATCTCCTCACCCCAGAAATTATAATTGCAAACTGGCCATGAATCTTTATTTTTTTAATTAATTCTCTTTGAATAGTTTTCGTTTCGCCTTGAAAGACCTCTTTCTGAGAAGTTACTGCCCTCTCAATCGTTTCTGTTGGTAGCATATGGTTAAGAATTCAGTGTCACTTTTAAATCTTTCCACTTGGTCATTGGTAATGCACGCTCTTGTTCATTAGTAATGCACACTTTTAGTCCTCGATATTAAGACCATTTCTCCTGCATTTTCTTGACCAAAGCATTGAGATTAGAAATATCTTTCTTCAAAATCTTCTCCCAGAAGTATTTTGGATTTTTCTTGATCTCGTCAATATCAGCTTTGTTAACTTTTTGATCGGCAGTTACATCTGGATTTATACATCCAGTCGCAGCTGTCCATCCATCTTGCTTTTTATTGGGATCACAAACCTGACAAGAATCAGCAGGCTTAGACTCACCAGAAACATAACACGCCACCCCAATCAAACAACTATCTTTCTTCGTCGAATAAACACATTTTTTATTAACGCACTTCTCCACCGTGCAAGAAGTTTGATCATCACATTGAGCATCAGTAGTACACTCGGAAGCACTCTTCTTCCATTTATTATTCACACAGGAATACATTCCGTCAGCACTCGATGTAACGCCTGGTTTACATTCCTCCCAGATTAATGAATTTCCTTTCTGATTACACAAATACTTAAGATCACTGGTGTAACCAAATTTCTCTTTAGTACATCCAACCCAATCACCATAACATAATAGCTCCCCATAAATAACGCCGTATGGGGAACACTTTTGTTTAATTTCAACATCTGCTTCTTTAATATTCACCCAAAGTGCTTGATACACATTAGGGATAGTGGTCTTACTTTGATAATAATTATCTACTTTTTCCTGGCTACTATACTCTTTAAAATTATTCCAAGATATCCCAAAAGCCCCACCACCACCAGGAAGATTAACAATGGTTTCTGTCTTTTCTACATCGCTACTAAATTGAACTTTCTCAGCAGACATAATATTACCCAATTCAAAGTCAAAACCTTCCTTATCTACTTTAGTGTCACCCCAATAAAGATAATATTTTTTCCCGTTATAAGTAAATGTTTCATCAATATTTTTCTTTAACAGTAAGACCAACGTTTGTCCTTTCTTGAGAGTCAATGAGGTAGGTTTTATTTGTGAAGATAACTGTATCCCTTCTGTACATTTCTTAGCAACATCTTGTGTCTCCACTTTTGAAGAAAGAAAATTAATTAGCACACCATCAATAAAATGAGAAGGAGCTCTTGGTTTGCTAGTTAAAAAAGAAATTGTCTCAGCCGTTGTTAAACTACTAAAAGTTTTTTGCTTAAAAAGATAATTAGTTTCTACATCCAACTCGTTGTTATCCAACAAAAGAGTTAAAGAAAAAGGTTGCCCCAGTATTATTGTTGCAATTTCATTATTTTTAGTTAACAATCGAATATCTGGATAATTTACGATTTGCTCATAAGGAACACCAGCAGAATTCTTTATCGTATGTTTAACCGTTTGAGGAACAAATTGGGATAAATCTTGGAGACGAATACTATGAACATTTTTTCCTACCGTAAACTTAAACTCTTCCGATTTAGTACAGGCGTATTTATGAAATAAGTTGCCGGGAAATACCTCATAACCTGGCAGGGCGTTCATTTTGGTGATATATCCACTAGAATCAAATATAAAATCTTTTTCAGTATATTCCGTACAACAAATCTGTGGCATACTTATCGTCTGTCCAGCACTCAAATCAGGTAACCCTTCAACGCCAGGGGAGTATCCTAATGTAAGAGAAGAAAATATAATTAAGACAAAAAGAGAAAGAGAGAACAACACAAGAGTACGAGATAATAATCTTTTTGTAATCATTGTAAGCACGTTATCTTTCCTTACTTCCCACTCGAACTAGACAAAACCCACTTGTGATTTGGCCCAACACAATTATAAGAGATAGACCCATCTGTACGAATATCCCCAGGAGTGTAACATTTTTGCCAAAGATCACTAGCGCATAAGACCTCGGGAGTTGGCGGATAACCAAAAATATCCCCGGGATTTCCCGGAGAAATAACATCACCCAATTTTGCAGTCTTACCTGCTTTACCAAATAATTTTATTTTTCCATTGGTGTTACATTCTATGATTTGATTATTATAGCAAAGGAATTCATATGTTGCACTCTCGCCAGATAACCCCTTGCTATAAATATTATACGCATAGCCACTTTTACCATCAAATTTCGCCGATTTATGAAACTCATTATCACAGGTGACTTTTCCTTTTGTGGCAGAACAGAGATAATCTCTCTTATTTGCATCCGTTCCAGCAAAACCAGAACACTTCAAATCAAGACAGTCTATCTTCCCATCTCCATTATCATCTTTTCCATTATCACAAATCTCAGTACTCCAACTTTTACCATTACAAAAGAATCCTCCATTAACATCACTATTTTCTTCACCAACATTTGCTTTCACGCCACCCGGTCCAAGATTTCCATTACATCCAACCCAACTCTGAAAATCTTTTCCAGCAATCTGTTTATAAGAACAGATATAATTGACGCCGCCAGCAACAACAACATCATGCAAATTCTTCACAACACCATTAGAACCTTGATGCATAGTAAGTCCTTTTGAAACAGAACATTCCCCCCAACTACTATACTTCCCATTCTCATAACAGACAATGTCGACGCCACCATCTGCAGTCTTCCAATTAAAAACGGCCCCATATGGAACGCTTTTACCATCACAAATTTTTCGCTGCCCATTAACACAGGCAGCATCATGATTTTTTCCATCGGAGGTAATAAAATTCAAGCATTTCGGATCAGCACAATCAACTTTTTTATCACCATTATCATCAACATTGTTATCACAAATTTCAGGTTTTCCTTCACCAGGCTGCTGTTTCAGCACTTCTTTAGCAGGTGCTGTTACCCCTTTTGGAAGAGCTTTCGCATTTCCGGCTAAAGAATTTTGCCCAGGAGCACAAGACACAACTAATAAAAATATCACGAGAATAGACAATATAACAATTATTTTTTGAATTTTCATCACCACTTTAACATTCAACGAATATTAACCAAACTATAAAAATGTTTCCTAATACTCCACCCTTTTCCTTCTCAACATCCACACCAATCCCACAATCGCCAACACAATAATCGCAATCCCCACATAGAGCCATAGAGAAATCCCTGCCGTCTCTTCAGCAACTTTCTCAGCCACTGGTTTTGTCGTCGTCTTCGGAGGAGCACTCAACGAAGGCAACTGCTTCAAAGGTAAGCTTCCCGTCAAGCCACTAATACACGACTGCAAACCAGCTGGCTGATCGATATGAATCACAGCCGCAACTTTACCCGCAGCAAACGCCGCATCACAATCATCAATACGCGTGCACGTTCGTGTTTGTTTGCTATCAACACAACTACCCCATTGAGTACAATCCCATTGATACGAACACGTTAAATCCGTTGTAGAAGGAGTTTTGGTTACTACTGTTCCGCATTTCTGTTCTTCTTTCTTCTTCAATAAATCAGAATTACATTCTTTCAAATCAGTACAACTTCTCGTCTGCGTTCCTGCAGAACAATCGCTCCACGAGCCACATTTCCAATCTTCAACACAGTTCTTCTTCTCAATCGGAAAACTTGCCCCATTAAAATTTAATTCAGATACTTCCCAGGATTGATAATCTGCTTTTCCAACAGCAACCGCATCCAACAAAAATTGAATGTTCTGCCCATCTTCTGCCTGCACCCTGAGAATATTATCAGTATCTTTACCATAAGAACCAGAACAGGTTTTCTCGCCACAATATTCTTTCTTAATCTGCGACGTAAACGTCTGTCCGCCAACTTTAGCAACAACTTGCTGTGGATCTTTAGCTGTTTTATCCCAATAGACTGCGCCGTAAAACTGATGATTATCCAGTGAAGGAGGTTGTTCAACAGCAAAAGTAGTAAAAGATAAAATTAAAACAACACAGACCAAGAATAAAGTATTAATTAACTTCTTCATTGTACCATCACCCAATACGCTCGTCCCGGAAGTAATTCTGTGATGGTCGTAGTCGTGTCCGCACCTTCATTATCAATAGCATAGAGTAGCGTTATCTTTTTGTAAGGAGGAAGAGATAATTGTTCAACTTTAACTGGCTCATAGCCGCTAATTCCTACTAAATTCCAACCGGATTTCAATGAAGGCTGATTAAATGTTTGAATTGAATCCGGCAGTGTCAGGGGATTTGCTCCGCACGTCACAGATAAAACAATATCACCGGTTGCTTTTTCTTTGCGTTGTAAAGAATAGCCTTTATTAGCTTCCAATTTTGTGAAGTCGGAAGGAACTTTATTTCCCCATTGCCAGATATTATACTTAGCTCCCCACCCATAATAAGAGGAAATACTATCCACCTTATTCAACATCTCATCTGGAATAGATTTACTGTCCGCTAGACTTGCGCCGCCACACGGCAGAGAGAATGGCTGCATCATTGCTTTGTCAGAAAATGTTAGAGTAACATCCATAGTACTACTTTTATCTTTTTTCTTCACCGATATTTTCGGCAGATTCTTCTCATCAAGTTCATAGACAATACTTCCAGCTGCAATGACATAACGTTTGGTTGTTGGTTCTTTCTCACCAACTGTTCCAATTACAGAGAGTACATTCGCCCCCGCGATTGTCGGTGTCCATTCCAATTTTTTCGTCACAAACTTTTCAACGGTTCCAACTGTTTCATCAACAATTTTTTCACCAGCAGCAGCTTCAGTCAGTTCTTCAGCAGTGAATTCCGTACCATTTTCCCATGCGACTGTTAACGACGGCAATTCCGAACTTGTGGCATTAAATAAGAGAACAATCTTGGTAGCAGGAGTAACTGTAACAAAAGAAACAAAGTCGTCTCCTAATTCGTTCGACAAGACTATCTTCACATCTTCTGGTTCTTTGTAATTAAGATTCTTAATATAAAAATAGGGATCAGCGTAACTAACAAAAAGATCTGCAATTTCATCACTCTGCAAATAAATATCTCCACCGCCGACTGTTTCCGTAATCCGTTCCTCAGCAGAACCATAACCACTAAGATCATAACTCAGCGACCCGTCATCATTCTTTGTTAACAGTAATGTATATTCTGTTGCCTCTTTTTCGCCGCTCGGTGTCAGTTTCAATGTCACTTTTTCGAGATTATCAACATTAATATTCTGTTCAGCATCAATATCGAGATCATACGATTCTAGTGAAGGGGCTTCTTGAACTTTAGTTGCTTGCCCGACCGTTCCAAAACGATATAACATTATCCCCAGAATGATAACAATAGCAATGCCAACAACAATTAAAATCTGCGAGAGAGTAGAGTTTTGTGATTTACGTGGAGCACTTTGTGTCATTTCCGAACCCATCTTTACTTTTTTAGTTGACGTTCGACGTACTTTTTTCAGCGTATTTTTCTTCTGTTTCATTTTGAGACCGCCACAATTGGTGTATACTTACTTTTTTGATCTGAAACTTCTAAGACATCAATTATAATTGTTTCTCCATTTGGAAGGAGAACTATTCTCGTCGTTTCTTTTGGCAGATGAAGGTAAAATACTTGGGAATTATCTTTATCTCTAATCTGAACATAAACTAAAGCAGCCGTACCCCCAACCTTAAGAGTATACACATCCGGTTTATCCAACGATGGAATAAATGTAACCAAATCTGAAACCTCAAATGGAGTAGTCGTTACTAATTTTTCATCAGTAGGCATAATTGAAAACAAAATGTCACTTCCAACCAAGTTCTGTTTAATCTTTAATAGATTCGGCGTAGAATCCTCTAATTCGCTTGACGTGCAAGAAATCATTCCACTTTGTTCACCCTGCTCACCAGGATAAACTTTAACTTTGCAATTACCCGTACTGTTTAAACTATCTAACTCTAGATCTTCTAACGCGGGACTTGTGCCGGATAATTCATACCATTCATTATTCCACAATAAAGCAGGGAATTGTTTGTTTTTAAAATTATCCGTTAATTGCAGCCACGAGAATTCATTATCTTGTTGAAGATTAAAAGCATTCCAAAACGTGACTGTTTTCTTGGTCTTTCCATTTTCAATAGAGGTAGTGTATTGTAATAATAAATCACCATCATTAACAAATTCATTAATTTTTAAAAGAGATTTTTTACCCGTTGATACCTTAAATAGTTGGTCGTCTTTACAAAGATTAACTTTATCGGTAATCGTCGAGACAAAAACATCTTTATCACAAATCTCATATTTAACACCCTTAACATCCACAATCTGTCCAGGATTTAACACAAACTTATACTCTTTAACAGGATCAAATTGGACAGTGGCAGCTTCTTTGGCTTGCTGCGTTGCTTCTCCTTCCGCGGCTTTTTGCGCTTCAGTCACTTCAGCAGAAACAGCCGCTGTCGTTACTCCTTTAAATGTAATAGTATTCGCAATTGTATCAATAACGGCATCAATCCGATTCTTTCCAAGATTAAACTTCAACAATTTTCCACTTTTGACCGCCGGATATAATGTTACACCATCTAAAGAGGTTAATACCATTTTCTCCAACTCGAATCCAGTTGTTGATTGACCAGTCCATGGTTCAGAATAAGTCAATAGATAATATTTGTCTTCCAAACCAAACGCAATTTTATTGTTTTTCAATAAAGGCAAAATAAACGAATCATCATCAAATGAATGCACAAAAGTATCTGCCGTTAGATCTTTGTAAAGATAAATATCCGCATATTTTGTAAAGACATTTTGAACACCAACTTTTCCACCAGCCGTAAACTTTCCATAATAAAACAAGAAATCAGAGCCTACTTCCTGAGGAACAGCATACGTTAATTCAATATCTCCCCCAGTTTTAGAAGGAAATTGAACACGCATTGTGTCTTTAAGAGTTTTAATATCCTGAGAGTGGATAGATACTTTTCCTAAACTATCTTTACCAGTTAATGTTACCGGAGCGTACGTGCTAACGGAAGTTTGGAACTTAGTTTGTAAATCAACAATATTAACTACGTTCGCCGCAGCGGAAATAACATAATGCAGCACCGGTGTAAGAACAAGTTTAACATTAATCTGCGCGCCAAGAGGTAAGTTAAATACTACCTGTTCCTGATCACCTTCTGCCAAATAGGTTGGACTACTTTCGGCAGAAACATCAGTAAGATTCAATTGAGTTAAATCTAATAACGGGGAAACAGGATGATACAGCAGATAATTATTATCCTCCACAGTTAGACCCAATGATTTTCCTTTAACGAGATTATTAGAAAAGATTGTCGCAGACTGTTCCTGTTCTTCACTTAAATCAAGACGATAAAATATTTTTCCTTTTTTAGATTCAGTTGGAAGCGGTGAAACGTATCTGAACAAGAAGGGAGTTGCACCTTCAACAGAAGATTTTCCAGATTGCAAATCAAATATTTCTTTAGTAGCATCACAAACCGTTAGTATAGATGGAATTGCCGGATCGTCTTTACAAATGCCAACAACCCCAAACGCTTGAAGATTAACTGTTGCATCTTTCGTAAATTCCGCTTCATACGTTTGAGAAAGATCAATAGGAACAGCATAGGTTGCCGCGGCAAGCGTCGGTTTTGCCGAGGTAATTGTATAAACACCTTTATCCTCTGAGAGAATAATTGCTTTCTCTGCAAAGACAGTAAACTGATATTTCCCGCCAGGCAGCGCTAGCGGACTAAATTCCTGGCCCGTCGGGATATGACGAATACTTAATTGATCTAATTTAAAAGTAGCCGCAGATACTTTTCTAGAAATAAGATAATACTCCCCACCTAATTTAGCCATCAGCCTTCTTCCTTCAACAAAGTTGTGCTCAAATGTTCCCGTGAGGTAAGTATGATCTTTGACAACATTCACGGTAAGAATAGCGCTCACCGTCTTAGGAACAGTCTCATCGTAGATGAATGTTAGAGTATCTGTCTTAGTAGCAGATGGACCGTCATCAAAGGGTTTAGCTAACTTTGTCAAGAGACGCGAAGTTGATTCTAATGAAATAGTTTTAGACGTGTCATAACAAAGAGTGGTCTTATCAGCAGAGAACTCCGTGCCTTTGTCACAAAGATTGATTTTTTTATAAACAGCAAATGGACCAGTAACATCTCTTACGGAACCACCTTTCGTTAACTTAACTTCAAACAACGATATATCTTTGACGACCAAAGTAGAAGTCCACTTCCCTTTAACACATTGATAGGAATCGTCATCGATAGTCGTACCTTCTAAGTCTGTGGTGCATTCATTCCATTTAGTGCCATCACAATAGAATTTATCCACTTTGACTGTTTTCTCAGTACACTTCTGCCATTCGCTATTTGTTAAACAGAGGTAATTTTTATTATCAGCGATAAAATTAGTCTTTGAACATGTTACCCACAATCCGCCTTTGTCATCTTTAACGCAGAGAGAGTTCTTGTTAAACTTCGTATTCTCTGAATAACAATAATTAGGGTCTTTATCTCCGCCTGGAAAAGCAGTATTAGGACAGTAATCAGCGCTAGGACAGAAAATGGGAGCCCCTTCCGTGATTTTAGTCCCGTCTTTTGTACGTGGAATTACATCGATACCTTCTGTAAGAGGTTTTGATTTAACCGGCGCTTTCCCCCAATCATATCCCGCGGGGGGTTTTATTTCCGATGCCGCAACAGCAACCCATTGCTCGCCATCACAGCGAAGAGTATGATCGGGACTATATGTATTTTTGATGTCAGCATTACACTCTACCCACCACGTGCTGCAGAGGTACTTATTATCACTGCTTGTTGCTCCATCCTGACCAACGCAACTCTTCCAACTCGTTCCGTCACAATAATAAACATATTCTGTGACTATACTTCCTTTCCAGCTACCTTCGAAATTTCCTTTAAATTTCTTAAGGACGTCACCCTCAGTAGTACATTGATTCCATTTTAACTTATCATCGCAAACGAATTTACCCTCCCCCGCGGAAGTAGTGCCCGTGACACATTTTTTCCAAGCTTTAGCGTCACATACATATTTATTATCAAGCGCAAAAGTCCCATCATCAGTACAAGAAGTCCACTGAATGCCATCACAAACAAAACTGCCTTGAGAGGTATGCACACTATCTTGATTATCAACCCCGTCTTTGCTATTAAATTTTGATTTTAATGAGCCAAGAGGACAAGCATACCAGTTTTCACCGCCACCACAAAGATAATTTGGATTCTGCAGCGTACCTTCACCGACGACGATTATATCCCCGGCGCCGCCTTGAATACCATCAGTATTACATTCCACCCAGGTATTTGAAGAACAAAGAACATCAGATTTAACGTAACCATCACTCTCAGCAGAACATTTTATTGCATCAGTCTCCTTTCCAAGACACATCAATGGTTCGTCGACACTTAATAATTTTGTTCCAAAAACAAAACCAGCGTTCTTGCCACTGCATTCATTTAACAGTTGAACTGCGCCGCCTTTCGTGGGAACTTCCTGCCAGCCGTCTTTTGCGCAGATATAATTACCAACCGTATCCCCTACTTTCTTTGGAGAACCGCCTGAATATTCATTACTACCAGCAACAAAATTACCACAGACATATAATGTTTCATAGCCCTTGTAACCATTCTGAGTAAAACCTGAATCGACTTTATTTTGCAAGCATAAATACCGAGAATTATATACTTCACCATTACTAATACTAATTACACCCTCACCATACGCCTCGCTGCTAAAATCGGCATTACATTCCACCCATTGATTGAGATCAGCATCGCAAAGGATATCAAACTGCCCAGTTGGCTTATACTTATAATTTAAGATGTGTCCATTCAGTTCTTTAACACAACCAATAGAAGTAGTATCCCACCAAAAACAAAGAAAGGGGCTATCACTCATTACTACTTTTCCCGCTTCGTTATTACAGGAGTCAGAAATTTCCGGATCCTTATTACCGGCATACTTCCAAATATCTATCGCCTTCCCAGTCACTCCCTTCTCTTTCACCATTGGATATAAAACCCCAATAAGAGCAACCAAAACAATTAAACTAATCAGAACAATAATAACCTGCTTATGACGAGACGGATTACTCGACGCAACTCTGCCCACAGAACCATTCCCCGTAGATTTCTTTTTGCCGACGACCATCTATATCTCCTTTAACGATAAAAAGAATTCTTTTAGGTTTATATAGTTTGCGATTTTGTGAAAGTACGAAGGAACAGTCGTAGAAACAAAAAAAATCTATTAAAGGAGATAGATTAACCAAAAAAATGGACGAGTAAACGATAAAGTTTATAAATATCCTAAAAATAGGATAATATTATCCTAAAATAGATATATGCTCACTACAAAAGAATTAGGGATCCTGAACCTCTTTCGCAAAAACCTCTTTCTAGATCTAACTATTAGAGAAATTATGACACAAATTGGAACAAAATCCTATAACTGGACCTATCACGCCGTACTTCACTTGTCAAAAGAAAACATTCTGAACATGACGAGAAGAGGAAATTCACAAATCTGCACCATTAACTTAAAAAATCAGAAAACAATCTCCTATCTTAGCCTATTAGAAGAAAATACGACGCTCAACACAAAAATTCCCCACATCGAAACACTGTTGAGATTAATGCCGGAAGCATTCCACATTCTTCTCATCACGGGAAGTTATGCCTCCAAGACTTTTAGCAAAAACTCAGACTTAGATGTCGTCGTCATCATTGAACGAACAGAAGAAAAGAAGTGGCTGCAAAATACACTTTCAAATAAAGGAGACTTATTAACGCCCACTTTGCACCCCTATGTTTTTACAAGAGAAGAATTTTTTGAGATGCTTGTCAACAAAGAATTAAATTACGGAAAAGAAATCGCTAGAAAACATCTGATCATCGCAGGAGCAGAAATGTATTTCAAAACAATCAGAGATGCAATAGATCATGGATATAAAAATTAAATTGTATTTAGAACGATCAGAAAATGAAATTCGCCTAGCCGCAGTATTGCGAAACCTCTCAGATTCAGATGAGAAAGCAAAATTTGGAGCGGAAAAGAATGATACATTCTATAGCTCAGCCATCACTCATGCTTATTATGCCATCTTCTACGCCGCAAAAGCCATCCTCCTCACTCGAAATATCAATACCGAAGCCCCAGAAATTCACAAGAAAACATTTGAATCCTTTAAAACAGAATTTGTAGATTCCGGAATCTTAGACGTCCAGTTATTCAAAATCTATAAAGAAATGTTGATTCGGGCTGACGTACTCTTGGGAATTTTTGAACTCGAAAAAAGAAAGCGAGGGACATTTACATATAAAACACTACCGCAAGCAAATCTTGAACCAGCAACTGAGTCCATTGAAAATGGAAAGACATTCATCAAACACATAAAAGTAGTTCTAGAAAAATTATCAAAATGAGAATTCTTTAAAATGACCCAACCAATCGTTCGCAAAATCGTCCGAGAAAAAGCAGCCTATTTCAAAAAGAAATCATCACTGGTAGGATTTATTCATTTTGGCTCATCAGTATATTCAAAGCAGTTTTTCGTTGAAAGCGACATTGACTTAATGGGTATTGTCACACGAAAACCAAAAGAATCGCTGGAAGTAGATAATAAGATTCTTGGGGAAAAATTCGTCGACGTTGCAACCCACATCTATTCCAAGAAAGAATTTACTTTGATGACACAACAAGGACATCCGCTGGCAATCATGGCTTTGCAGTTCGGAAGAATCAACTATGATCCAACTCATTTTCTTCGACAGCTTAAACAGAAAGCCAAACCAACAAAGAAAACAGAAGAGACGTGGTTGGAGAATGCTATGCGCACGTATTCTTTTGCAATCATGAGTTATTTCTCTCGTAATTGTGTCGGTTGCTATCTTAAAGATGTCCATCACGCCGCACGTACGTTCTTGCGAGCATATCTCCTTCAGAAAAAAGGCGTTCTCTGCCAAAGAGATGAAGATATTCTTTCCTCCTGTCCACGAGAGTTATATCTCCCTTTTCAGAAAATTATCAATGCTCGCAAGAAAGGAAAACTAGTGGGATACGAGATCACTGCAGAAATTCCAGCGCAAGATGCTTTCAAAGATAAAATCGCAGAACCATTATTAAGTCTAGAGAAGATTGTGATGTTTACCCTAGAAGAACTCAACAATAAGAAAATATTTACTCTTCAGCAAACAGCAGCGAAAATCAAAGGCAAGATTCATACTTTTGTTCTGGGTAAGGACTATGGGATCATAGTCACTGAGAAGAGAAAATGGATAGAACAACCACTTTACAAATAGAAAAAAAAAGCGCCACGGCCCGGACTTTCCTAGGTCCTCAGACTTTATGAGCGGGAACGCTTTGCGGTAGCAAAGTCACGAACGAAGTGACTTGACAGTGACCGCGAATCCCCCTGCCAGGTCTGGGAGACCTGTTTGAACCGGGAATCCCTCACGGGACGAGATATCTGCGAAGATGTGGTTATCATTTAAGGAATAATTCCATTTCTAACCAACGCGTATAGCAATCTCGCGCAGTACCGGGTTGTGCCACCGTGGCATAATAGGCACAATTCTGTCTCATTTATGAGATTGTTTTTAAAGTTTTCGCAGAAGAAAAATGAGAATATACCTATTATCAAAGAACATAAAAATGAAAAACTAAAACAAAGAAAATAAAAAATCTATTCTTCTAACTTGGTAGAATTCCGATGAATGCGCGCGAAGTAAGGAACAGCAACAACATAATCCTCGCCGAAACCCGCGATGTCGCCATCAATAGCTTCACACGTCTTGCGTAATTTAGAAACTGCGCGTTTTAATTCCACTAAATCTTTGTCTTTCAAAGGTTTGATATTAATTAATGCAATCGTTGAACCTTCACGAAGAATATCTAACACTTCTTTAATATCTTCAAATTCTTCCATTACAAATGGACGAACAAGAACTTTTGATCGATCTTCTGATCCCCCATGCTGTGAAGCTAACTCCACATAATCCTCTCCGCTTTGATTCGCTACTGGTTCCTCTTCAGCAGGTTTCAAAAACTTCTCCTTTAATTGTAAAAAAAAGTCTTTCATATTCACACCCTCGCCACCATTTGA
>ORJL011508191.1_pt1 | contig 22239 bp, 18 predicted proteins | sample 1779941 | NCBI WGS metagenome assembly ORJL01 (sample SAMEA104232317, study PRJEB22302) | groundwater metagenome | biome: forest; feature: aquifer; material: groundwater | place: USA | collected 2011-08-07 | depth 5.8 m
GGTCAGCGACGCGGAGATGGCTGCGATCCGCCCGCAGATCGAGCCGGACCAGTTCCACGGCGACTGGAACTACACCCTGCGACCACGCACCTCAGGCGCGTGACCACCTCGCCTACGTTATTTCTGCGCGCACCCTAAGGGTTCAGGCGACGGCGTCCTCGGCGGTCACGCGGGCTGGATGCGAACGGGCCGCTCCGCGTCCACGCCGAGGCGGGCGGCGGCGGCGCCCTGGTTGTCGGCGATCGCAAGGTGCCCGAACGAGTTCTCGTAGATGAGCGGGGCTCCGAGTGGCCGCTCGCCGAACGTTCGGCACCAGGGCATCACCTCGGTCACCGCGGGACGGTTGGCGTGCGCCGGAAAGTCCACGGCGAATGCCCGGCCGGGGATCAGCGGACCCACGGCCGCCTCGAGGTCGGACGGGGCCCCGGCCAGCCGGATGTTTCCAAACGAGTCGACGAACAGGACGGTCGTCTCCAGCCGTCCGTCCACGGCGACGGGTGCCGGGAATCGCAGTCCGACGAGATCATCCACGGGTACGACCGGCCCAACATCCTCGAACGGCCTGCCGATCGCGAGGTGTGCGCCAACCGGCGCAAAGATGTCACGGCCGTGGAAGGTGGAACTGGTCCGCGGGAGCATGAGTTCACGGTTCTCGAGGATCCGCGCCTCGACCACGCCGCCGAGCGCGGCGGCCGCGGGCATGAGCACGCCGTTGTCCGGCCCCACAAGGACGTCGCCTCGCACGGTCCTGATCGCAACGGGGTGGCGTTCCGTCCCGACACCCGGGTCTACCACGACGACGTGCACCCCAACCGGTAGCCAGGGGACCGCGGACCACAGCAGGTACGCGCCGTCCCGGATCGCGTACTTTCGGACGCTGTGGCTGATGTCGATGATCTGGGCATCGCGCGCGATCGAGAGCATCACGCCGCGGCAGATCGCAGGCGCCGATTCGGGCCCGAAGTCGGTGAGGAAGCTGATGACCGGTCGGTCCATGACCGCGGATGGTAGCGGACGTGCCGGGGATCCGAAACGGCGCTAGGGATCCGAAACGGCGCCCGGAAGTGAGGTAGGCATCCCGACGTCTGTGCTGGGCACAGGTCGGCCCAGCTTCCTGGCCAATGCTCTCCCGGGGAGCGCTAGCCGGGTTCGGGACGGGGTCGAGCCCGCCCGGGCACCGCGCGAGCGGAAGCCGTGGCCCCGGCCACGCACGGCGCCCGCGCCGGAACCGGGGAAGCTCGAGGGATCTCGGGTCTCGCGGATGCCATCCGTGGCCGGCGACCCGCCCAGTGCTCCGGTGGCGGTCACAAGCCAGGATTACCGGGGTCGTCACAGGAACTGGGATGCATCAGGCGGGCAGGCGGGCGCCGCTTCGACGTTCCCCCAGGCTACGTGTGAGTTCCCTCCCAGGTTGCTGACAACCGCCGCCACTGCGGAGAACGCCCTGCCCGGATCGAGTGTGGGCGCCGTGATCGGGCTGGTTAATCGGAATCGCTGCGTACGAGCGTGGCCGTGGGCGATATCCGTCGATTCCGCTGCTCGGCCGAGCGTGGACGGGCCCGGTTTGATGAGCCACGTCGATCAGCCCCAGGGAGCTGACGCGTCGCGGGCCGATCAGCCCGCGACGAGCGTCTCCACCGGCTTGAGTCCGTCGTCCGCGCCGAGTCGCCCGGTTCGACAGAGCTCGCGGAGGAAGAGGAGCCGAACAACGTCTGCCAGACGCCACGGGCGGCCGGGGCCGACCTCGATGCCGGCCAGGTACGCGGTCAGGTTGGCGGCCTCGCCCGGGCTGAAGCCACGCAACAGCAGCGCGCGGTACGTCTCGCGCGTCGCCGGTTGGTGGCCGTGCTCCTGGTCTGCCATGACGCCCGACGGATCCTCGGGTTGGCCGCCGATCGGGGTCAGTCCCCGGTCCGGTTCGGTGGGGTCATGGTGGGTCCGTGGTAGACGCGGGACGATGACCCGACGGTCCCGGTCCCGGTGGTACTTGTGACTGCTCGCGCGCGTATCCTCCGGGCACGGAGGTCGCATGGCCGAGTTCGACGATGAGAGAGGTCCCAGCGCGAAGCGCGATCGCGTCGCGCGGCTCGTGCGCGTCGCGAACCTCCTCAGGGCACACCCCGAGGGCATCCGAGCCGAGGATATCGCCGTCCGCCTGGGCATCTCCAAGCGGACGGCCTACCGGGACCTGACCGCCCTGGAAGGCGAGCTCCAATTCCCCACCTGGTCGGAGGGCGGACGCTGGGGAGTCCTGGACGCGGCCTTCCTGCCGCCCCTCAAGCTGACGACATCGGAGGCGATGGCCGTCTTCCTGGCCGCTCGCCTGATGGTCCGCTACGCGGACAAGTACGACCCGGACCTCGCGTCGGCGTTCGAGAAGCTGTCCGAGGGCCTGCCCGCGCCGCTGAGCGAGCACGTCGGGCGCTCGCTCGATGTCCTTCAGCGGGCCGCAAAGGCCCCGCAGTTCACCAGCCACGTGCACGCGCTCACCCGGGCCTGGGCCGAGCGGCGGGTCGTGGAGATCGAATACGAGCCCACGCGCTACGAGAGTCGCCCCTCCGACTCGCGGCGCGCGACGGTCCGGCCCTACCTCATCGAGCCGTCGGCGCAGACCCACGCGCTGTACCTGATCGGGCTCGACGAGGACAGGGGTGGGCTCAGGACCTTCAAGATCGAACGGATTCGCGAGGTCGCGATCACGCCGCGTACGTTCGAGCCGCCCGAGGCCGGCTCCATCGAGCGCCTCCTGCGAGGGGCCTGGGACATCATCGCCGACCAGGCGGCCACGACCGTCGTCCTCCGGTTCGTGCCGTCCGTCGCGGGCCGAGTGGCCGAGACCATCTGGCACCCGAGCCAGGCGATCGAACCGCAGCCGGACGGGTCCCTGATCTGGCGGGCGACGGTCGCGGGACCGATCGAGGTCCGGCTCTGGATCCTGTCCTGGGGTGACGAGGTCGAGGTCCTGGAACCCGCCTCGCTGCGCGACGACATCGGCGAAACGTTGCGGCGGGCGATCGCGCGCTACGAGCCCTGAGGCTCAAGGCGGGACCGCGGTCCGCACGGCCCCGGGCGGCGGTTGGCCGACACGAGTACCCTGACCCGAACATGCGGAGACGATCCCTCGCCCCGCGATTCCTCCCACGGGCCCTGGTCCTCGCTCTCGTATGCGCGGCGGTCCTGTCCAGTGGCCTCGCGCCCATTCGGCACGCTGATCCGGTCCTCGCCGGGACCGCGGACACGATGGAGTCCCAGATCCTGGCCTGGATCAACGACGCCCGAAAGGAACGCGGCCTCGGCGGCCTGCGCGTGTCTGGACCCCTGGCGGACCTCGCCGGCGACCGGGCGACAACGCTCGCGTCGAAGGACCAGCTGACGCACGATGCGGCCGGCTGCCTGACCTGCCAGGCGTCGGCCCGAGGGATCGCCTGGAATCTGCTCGGGGAGGTGCTCGCCGCGAATTCCTGGCCCTGGGGCGGGGAATCGGCTCGGGTCGTCTTCGATTCGTGGCTCAACAGCCCAACCCATTGGGACATCCTCATGAACCCCCAGATGGACTCGGTAGGCATCGGCGCCGCCCTGCGCTCGACCAACGGCGTGACCTATGCAAGCGCCATCCTGATCGATGCACAAGGCAGCGTCCCGGCGACGGCGACGGCGAAGCCGCGGCCGGCAGCGACTCGCGCTCCGGCTCCGGCTCCGGCTCCGGCTCCGGCTCCGGCTCCGGCTCAGACACGGGCGCCGAAGCCAGCTCCAACGCCAGTTCCAACGCTGGAGCCTCGTGCAGAGCACGTCACCTTCTCCAGAACGCGCCAAGTCGCCCTCTGACCGTGGCCCGCCACCCGTTCTCGGCCGTCAACCTGATCAGCGATCCGATCCACGGCTACGTCGAGCTGACCAAGCGGCTCGCCCCGGGCGAGGCGGGGGCAGCTGGGCTGCCGGACGAGGACGCCGCGGAGGACGATCTCCTCGATACCGCCTGGGTCCAGCGGCTGCGCCGGATCAGCCAGCTCCAGAGCGCCCGCTGGGTCTTCCCGACGGCAGAGCACTCCCGGTTCACCCACGGCCTCGGGGTCATGCACGAAGCCGGGCTCTGGGCGCGTTCCCTCTATCCAACGCTCCGGACCGTCCTGGCGGCCGGGCCGCGCGACGAGGGGGCGGTCGCCGAGCCCATCCCGTCCGAAGCGCTGGTGGTCGAGACGCTGCGGATGGCCGGACTGCTCCACGATGTCGGGCACGGGCCGTTCGCCCACTACTTCGACGACCGGGTCCTGGCGGCGTTCCCGGCCCCGCCCGATGCCCGGCGACCCGGCGTCAAGTCGCTCTCCCACGAGGACCTGAGCCAGCTGATCATCGAGCGGGAGCTGGGCCCGGTGATCGGCGCCCTCCGACGGGCGCCGGGCAATGCGCCGGTCCGCAACGCGTTCGCCGACGACGAGGCCATCGATCCCCGCTGGGTTTCGTTCCTGGTGGCCAAGCCGGCCCTCACCGATCCGTCCATGCCGCGCTGGGTCCGCCTGCTCCAGCCGCTCCTGTCGGGCGTGTTCACGGTCGACAACCTCGACTACGTCCGGCGGGACGCCTTCTTCACCGGCGTCCACGTGGGCATCGATGCAGAGCGGCTTCGCCGCTACGCCTACATCGGGGAGCGCGGCCTGACCCTGTACGAATCCGGAGTCCCCGCGCTCGAGGGGTTCCTCGGAGCGCGGCTCCTCCTCTACCTGCAGGTCTACTTCCATCGAACCGTCCGGGCCATCGACCTCGACCTGGGCGAGGTCTTCGGCCCATCGGTCCAGGCCCTGTTCGGCGATCGATCGCCGGCCGAGCGGCTCGCGGACTACGCGGACCTGGACGAGTACGCCCTCCTCCACCAGGCCGCGCGCTGGTCCCGGGGAGAGGACATCGCGGCTCCCGGGACGGCTCGACCCGGTGACGGTCGCGTGGAGCGCGAGGTCGCGGACGGCTGGCGCGGGATCCTCCTGCGCCGGCCGCGCTGGCACGTGGATGCCGAGATTCGGGCGGAGTACGAGGCGGGCTCCTTCCCCAATGCGGCCGTCGAGGCGTTGGGCTCCCCCGTACCCGGACGGGTCGCGATCGACCTCGCCAGCGTGGACGCGCGGCTCCCGGACGATGAGGCGGGCAAGCGGCTCACGGTGGAGCGACGGGACGGGTCCAACCCGGCACTGTCGCAAGCACTCCCCCGGATCCCCGGGTACGCGCTCGTGGCGCGGCGGTACCGTCGGGACGACTGAAACCGGGTCGTTCGCGGGCACTGTCCGGTCAGTGAATTCCGGCGGCCTCGAGCGGCGGCAGGACCAGGAGCGGATCGATCCGTGCGATCTCCTCGGCCGGCAGGAGCATGTGGGCGACGGCCTCGGGATCGATGCCAAACGTCGCGACCTGGTAGGGGCTGAACAGGCCGTAATGGAGGTGACAGCCGGTCGCGCGGCCGGTCGCTCCCTCGTAGCCCAGGAGAGCGCCCGCCTGCACAACATCCCCGGGCGTCACCACGACACTCCTGAAGTGCGCGTAGAGACTCCGGTAGCCGTTCCCGTCGTCGATGACGACGACGTTCGGGAGCGCGATCCAGAGGTTCTTCTCGTTCAGGCGGTCCGTGTAGGCGGTCAGGTCGCCGACCCAGCCCATGTGTGCGTCGTAGCGGCGTCCGGCGGCCAGGACCGTGCCGTCATGGGCGGCCCTGATCCGGTCGCCGCAGTGCGTCGCGAGATCGATCCCGTCGTGGAAGGGCTCGCCGTCCACGATCCGGGAACCCCAGAACGTGGGCCCGAACGGCAGCGTGAGACTGGCATTGCGAATGGGCCAGCGGTAGCCGGTCAACGTCCCCGGCGGCTGTGGCAGCCGGGCGCGAGGGGCAGATCGATCGCCGGCCGGATCGGGCCGCGAGGCCGTGCCCGGAGCGCCGGCCGAGGTACTCACATCTGGCGCCCCGGCGGCGGCCGGCGCGCCGTCCCCGGCCGGTGCGCCTGCGATCGGCTCGGCGGTGGCCACGACGCCGAGAATTGCCTGCCGGGGCGGTCCACTCCCGAGGAGCGGCCCGGCGAGCAGCATGGCGATGCCGGCGACCAGCGCGGCCAGCAGACGTCGAACGCGCGACCGTGTCGGATGGATGCGCCGGGCGTGCACGCTGCCATGTGTAGCGTGCCGCGGCGCTTCGCGCAAGAGCGTTTCGCGGGCGGGCGGGCGGCTCGCTGGGTCATTTCCGGGGCTCAATGCTCCAGGAGCCGGGAGAATCAGCGGAGGACGGGCCCCAGGCGCGGGGTCTCGACGTGCATGAACGGCATCACGATCACGTATCGACCCGCGAGACCAGCAGACCAGCCACTGGTGGCTCCGGATGTCGACACGCCAGTGCTGGAAGCACCCTCGGTCCCACCGCCCGGGACCTCGCCCCGGAACCCGCGTGGAACGAACTGTCGCCGCAGCTCGGCGATGCTGACCGACTCGCGTGGCGCCGGGCTGGCACCCCAGGTGCGCGAGCCATACGGGTACAGGGGATCCATGACGATGACCCCGGTGACCTCGAAGTCGGCGGTCACACGCGGGTCCGCGGTCGCGCTGAAGCCGGCCATCACCCACGCATGTCGCCCGCGCCAGACGAGGAGTCCGACCGGCCGATTGGTTTCCCGCATGGCCTGGGCCGCGACCTTCAGCACGGCCTGGATGTCGGCTGAGCCGACCGTTCGATACGGGCCCGCGCCCAGCGCGTTGAGCCCGGCAGTCCAGCCGGTGACGCTTGCGCCCTTGCGCTCGACGCTGTCGGGGCGCTTCCTGCTGAGCGACCGCGCAAGGACCTGGAGCTGGTCCTGGGTGGCCGCGCTGTCGTCGTCGATCGGTCGGATCATGTTCAGCATCATCTGCATGCTCGCGCCGACACACTGGACGAAGTTCGTCTGGGCCACGAAGTCGCCCCGTTGCGAGAGGTCCAGCGTGAAGGGGGTGCTCGCGGCGGCTGCGGGGGTCGGGTCAACGGCGGAGTCCGCCGGAGCGGCTCGCCCGAGCGCGGAGAGCGGCGCGGCGAGCGCGATCCCCAGGGTGGCGGCGAGGAGGACGAGAAGCCGGCTGGCTCCCGTGACGCGGTCCGGCATGGCGCCACCGTACCGCAGGTTGCTGGACCCTGTCGCCGGTCGGGTACGATGCGCTCGTTCTCGGGCGTCGTCGCTGGGCTGCCGGCCATGCACCCGCGTGAGCCCGAGATTGATCCGTGCTCGCGTTGAGCACACCGCGCGCCCGTAGCTCAGTGGATCAGAGCATCTGACTTCGGATCAGAGGGTCGGGGGTTCGAATCCCTCCGGGCGCGCCACCCTGTTTTATCTGCTTGGGAATCTGACGCGACAGCGGAGCTGGCACGCGGGGCGGCAACGATGAGCGCATGGTCGTTGCCCGACAGACCCGTGAACCGGTTCGGCCGGCCTGCCTGCACCATCCGGGCAGCCGTGTTCGACTGGACGGCTACGTCCACAGCGCCTGGAGCCCGGCCCACCGCCGACCCCGCTATCGCTGTGTGACCGAGCCCGGCTCGAGGGATGTGCAGCCCAGTTGGGGTGAGCCCGGCGGCCCGGAGATAGCGGCGGAACCGGGCATAGAACGTCGTGCTCGTCACGCCCCGGGGACCTGTCCCCGCCTGCCAGAGCGATGCGCCCGGCTCCATGGTCGCCAGAGCCAGCCCGGCGTCGGCCAGCGTGACCAGTAGCGCCTCGTACGCAGGACGTGGCAGCTCCCGGCGACCGCGCTTGCCACCCTTGCACCGGTAGGCATAGAAGACCGTCTCGCCCTCGACGCTGATGTCGCCGGCCGTGAGGCCGATCACCTCCGCCCGACGCCGTCCAGTCAGAACGAACGTGAGGAGCAGCGCACGGTCCCGGCGTCCGGCGACGGTGTCAGGGACGACCGCCAGGAGCCGGCGGACCTCGTCGGCGGAAAGGCCTCGAGCCACCGACTGGACCGTCTTGGGCCGCTCGAGGGCATCGCACGGATTGGCCGTGGCGAGGCCCATCCTGATCAAGAAGCGGAAGTAGCTTGACAGGCAGGCGATTCGGGCGCCGACCGTCGCTGAGGACGGCTCCCGACCCGAGGCGCCGATCCCGTGCGCCCAGGCGAGGACGTGAGCCTGGGTCACCCGATCCGGCGACCCGATCCGCTCGAGGAACGGCCAGAGCATCCGGGCGTAGCCCTCGACCGTCCGCCGGGACCCGGAGCGGCGCTCCTTCTCGGCGAGGAACGCTTGGACCGTCTGCGCCCAGGCCGGAGCGTCATCGCGGAGCTGGGCGGGGAGGAGCTGCGGGTTCATCGGCGATCTCCTGAGCGGACGGTGGTCGCCCACATCCATCACTCAGGTGGCCGGAGATTGCAACACGATGCCGGGATCGTGCGCGAGCGCGGGGTACCCTTCAGCTTGAGTGTCACCAGGCTGGCAACCGGAGGATCACGATGGCCTACACGGATGCCCTACGCGGCTACGCCTACGCGGTGCACAGGCGGGACGGCTTCAGGTGCGTCTACTGCGGCCTCGATGGGACGACATGGCCGAACTGGCTCTATCTCTCGTGGGATCACCTGTTGCCCAAGGGCCATCCAGCCCGTGACGATGAGCGGTACATCATGACCGCCTGTCGATTCTGCAACGAGGCGCGGAACAGGACGGTATTCGCGACCGAGGGGCTGTCGCCGGCGGACATCGTGAATCTCAAGCGAGACGCAATCGCACAAGTCCGAGGCGACTACCGGGACTTCTGGAAGGCACACGTAGCGCCGACCGATGGGACCGGGCTTGACCTGGTGGACGGGACGGATCCCGATGAAACGGATTCGTGACGCGCGATGGCTTCCACTCGCCGCCCTGTGCCTTCGCGACCTGCCGCGGCAAGGCAGCGTCGGGGCGGCCTACCTATTTCGCAACGCTCCCACCGGTGAACTCCTGTACATCGGAAGCACCGACTGTCTTCGGCGCCGCTTATTCGGGAGTCACCTTGGCGGCGTAGGTGGTGCGACCACCAAGCGGGTGAACGGCCTGTTGCTCGATCGGAATCGCGTGGCGAGGGTCGAGGTCGCGTGGTTCGTCACCCGTGATTGGGGGCAGCTCGAGGCAGGACTCAAGGCTGAGTTTCGCGCTGAGCACAGTGGCAGGCTCCCGCTGTGGACGCTCCGCTAGGTCGACAGGAGGTGTGGTCAGGCATCGCCGAGCGTTCCGAGGAAGGTCGCGAACTCGAGGCGAACCGCGGAGAGATCGACGGGCTTCCCGGCGATGGTGTCGAGCGCATCGGGCAACGGCCATTCCAAGAGGCGTCCCTGGCGCGCCAGATAGAGCCCGAGGGACCTGACATCGAACTCGCCCATCGTGTCGAGCAGGAGGTAGCCCAGGAGCTGCCGGATCCAGGCGCCGTCGATCCGCGGGTTGATCGTCGTCTTGATCTCGAGCAGCGTCCCGTCGCTGATGAGGTCGGCGTCCGCGCCGCCGACGGCCCGGCTCTGGGCGAAGGCCGGGTTGAGCACCGCCGGTCGGCCGAAGCGGTCGCCGAATGCGTTGAGGAAGAGCTGGGCGAGTTGGGCCAGATCCTCGACCCAGATGTCGGGAATCGCGCCGAGGAATTCGTCGACCGTCGTTGTTGGCCCCATCGCGTTGAGCAGCGAGCCGGGTGCGACCGTCCCGGTCCGGAAAACCTCCTCGAAGAGCCCGAGCACGAAGCAGTAGCGCGAGAGTTCTCGCTCGGCCGCGTCATCGAGCGCCCGGCCGACGGGCGCGATGACCGGAACCCGATCCGCTAGCCGGGCGAAGAAGCCGGATACGGCGTTCGGCGGCAGGCCAGGGGTCAGCGGGTCGACCGCCTGCTGCACGCCGAGGCCCGTGCCGCCGACCATCCGCCAGAGCGCCGGGTGCTCGGGGTCGATCTCGAGAAGGAGGTTCGAGAGGACGTTGGCCGCGCCGCGGTCGGCGATAAGTTCGGCGGGCGGAGTCACCGCGAACGCGTACCGGATCCGGTAGTCGATCGCCATGCCGCTCGTGGAGGGCGGCCGGCCGTCGATCGCACAGACCGTGGTGGCATCGCGCAGCGATCGGCGGGAGTCGGCGACCAGCGCTCCGATGTTCGGGAAGCGTGCGTCGATCCAGACCCGGACGGGATCCCGGAGGTTCGAGAGGTGGCTCGTCAACGACATCGCCGCGATCGTACTCGCGTTTCGTGACAGCTCGTCTGACCCGCCTCCGGGCGTATCGTGACCGATGCCGACGGCTGACCGTTGGGGAGAGCGCCAGAGGTACCGCCGACCTTGCGCACGAGCGTCCGCCCAGATCAGTCAGCGCACTGGCCCTCGGATATCGAGACGATGACCACATCATCTCAGCGCGAGTCCCGGAGCTCGGGGCTCGACCGACGCGTTGGGCAGGTACAGAATGACTTGACGCGCAGGTTCGCCGAAGCAAGACGTGGCTTCGGCAGCAGACTGGGTTGAAGGGGCGGGACGATGGCAGTCGATTTCCTGGGAGCGCGCTTCTACAAGACGGACCTCCAGGCGCAGACACCTGAGAATGGCTCGAGCTGGATGGGGGACGACCCGATCCGGCTGCCCAGCCCCAGGACGGAGGCGGACCTACAGAACAAGGCACGCGCGTACCTCGAGCGTTGCCACGAGGTGGGTCTCGAGGTGATCGGGGTCACTGATCACAACTTCAGTGCGAGCGACAACCCGCGCGATTGGTTCCTGACGCATCTGATCCAGCAGAACCGGACGGTGGCTCAGCGCCTCGGTCGTGCTCCCCTGGTCATCCTCCCAGGCTTTGAAGTCGACATCGGGTACCACCTGCTATGCCTGTTCGATCCGAGAACCGCTCTTCGGCGCGTCTCGGGCTGCCTCACGACCTTGGGCCTGTCGGAGGATCTTCGATACGCCGGCGGAGTGCCCAGCCCGTGCCGCTTCGAGGGCAGAAACGTTCCCCTTGAGACGGTCCTGAAGGTAGTCCAGGTAGAGCGTCATGGGATGGTGGTGGCTGCTCACGCGTTCTCTACCAACGGCATCGCGGACGACTCGAGGGATGCAGCGGACTACCGCGACGAGCGACTCCTTGCCGTCGAGGTCAACGCGTTCCCCTTCACAGGACGCGCCGAGGCAGTGCTGTCAGGTCGAGCGACCGGTTGGCAACGTAAGCGGCCACCTGCAGCGGTGATGTCATCCGACTGCAAGAGACTGCGGCCGACGAGCGACACAGACACCAACTACCTGGGGTATCGATCCACTTGGATCAAGATGAGCCGGCCTTCAGTGGAGGGCCTCCGTCAGGCATTCCTCGACCCTGACTCGCGGATCAGATTCGGCAGCCGGCCTGAAGACGGTTACCAACATCCTCGGGTGCGTAGCGTGGCGATCCAGGACGCTCGCTTCTTGAGGGATGTCCAAGTCGGGCTGAGCCCGAGTCTGAACACGATCATCGGGGGTCGAGGAACCGGCAAGTCGACCATCGTCGAGTACATGCGCCTCGGGCTGGCCCAGGCCCCTTCTCTACGTGGTGAAGAGCCCATCCGTAACTTCCAGAAGATCCTGGAGACGCTGACACCTACAACGGGTATCAGCATCGAAATCGAGAAAGAGGGCCAAGTCTGGGCGTTGCACAGTGAGGGCCAGGGGCCGCCCATGGTCGTTGCCGGGCCCTCTGTGCCTCCTGACATCGCCCGATTCTTCCCGGTCAGGATCCTGAGTCAGAGGGAGATCTACTCCATCGCCGAGGATCGCGATGCTAGAAGCCGCCTCGTCGATGACTTGATAAGGTCCGAGCTCGATGAGCTGTCACTGACAGCCCAAGGAAAGCGGCAGGCCATCGAAGAACTCAGTGCGAGGATTGCCCAAGAGGGCGCCTTGCAGCAGCGGAAACGGACGCTTGACACTGAGGTGCTCGACCTGCAGGCCAAGCTCGAGCGACTCAAGGAACTCGCGGAGCCGCTGCGCAGCTGGAAAACCTTCCTAGCCGACGAGCGCCGTGTGGCCGAGCTCGAGGCGGAGGCCGAGCGCATCGCTTCCGTCATTCGCACGGCCCTACGCGGCCTGGAGCCGACCGGGCTGGCGGCCGACGCGCGTCCGGACGACATCAACACCGGCCAGACCGGACACCCGCAGGCTGGTGATAGCCGGATTACAGAGGCCGTCGACGTGCTCACCGCGCTGAGGGCGAGCCTTGCGAAAGCGATTGCCGGGGCCCTTGACGCTTTCGAGCAGGGCACCTCGGCGCTGCTGGAGGCCGAGACAATCGGAACCTGGCGTGCAGAGTTGTCCACGGCTCGCCAAGCATATGAGGAGCTTCGCAAGGGGCTGGCGGCCGAGGCAACCGACCCCGAGCAGTATCTGCAGTACGAGGAGGACCTGGCCAGTCGTCGAGCTGGAAGCGCAGCCGTGGCCGGAACACTTGGTGCATTGGTCGACCAGCGTCTAGCGAAGGACAGGCTGTTTGGTGAGCTTGAGTCGACATGGCGCTCCGAGACAGATCAGCGGCGACGCGTGGCCGAGCGGTGGACTGCCACCGTCCCGCTTGCTGCCGATCAGAAGCCGTTCGTCCGCATCGTGATCGACGCCTTCGGAGACGACCGGGCTCTGGCCGATCGGCTGCAAGGGTTCGTAAGAGACCATCGTCGAATCGGCACCGACGACTGGGGCGCCTTCGATGACCGCCGCCGGCTCGTCCTCCCTGAAGACTCCTTCATCGCGCGTCTCGTCCGCGCACGCGATCCCGATCAGTCGCCCATCGCTCTGTTCATAGACTGGCTTCGCGAACTCAGAGCCGGTATGCAGCCCGCGAACTGTCCGTGGCCGCCCGAAGACCGCAAGGTAACCACGCTTCTGGAATGGGCGACCGAGCAAGCACTCGACGGACTACGGACATGGCGCCCTCCCGACCGCATTCGCGTGGAGCTATACCGTCGTGACGGCTCATACGCTGGGGAACTCGAGGGTGGACTGTCGGTCGGACAACGATGTACAGCGATCCTCGCCCTGCTGCTCACGCAGGACGATGTCCCGCTGATCGTCGACCAGCCAGAGGAGGACCTCGACAACGAATTCGTCTACCGGGAACTCGTGCCGCTGATCCGGGACACCAAGGGGACGCGCCAGGTCATCCTCGTTACCCACAATGCGAATCTGCCCGTGAACGGGGATGCAGAACTGATCGTGGCGCTCGAAGCAGTGCAGGGCCGAGGTCAGCTTCGCCGAATGGGGCGCGCCGAGGCTATCGGTGCACTCGACCAAGAAGCGGTGCGCGTCGCGGTGGAAGAGATCATGGAGGGAAGCGAAGACGCCTTTCGGAAGCGGTACGAGAAGTACGGTTTCTAGCTGAGCGCAAAGGACCGCCATCGGGGGTGTCGGGGCCTCTCGGGCACGAAGACCACTACGCTCGTCCGCCTGGTGGAGCGCTCTGAGGCGAGCCGACCGACTTGCGCGAGCGCCGTGACCAGAGTCGTTCGCGGGGTGGCCCGGCCTACAGCCAGAGCGCCAGCCACGGCTCGACCTCCTCGAGCAGTTGCTCCGGCGTGTAGACGTTCATCCCCAACGCCGCGATCGTGCGGCGATGCTTCGGCCTCGTCCATTGGAGGTCGTTGGTCAGGATCGCCTCGCAGCCCGACCGGAAGGCCTGTGCCAGCACGAGTTGGTCCTTCGGCGGCAGGGTCGCGACGACAGTCATCGGCGCGAGGCCGCGCTCCTCGATGTCCCAGGCGCGACGCCGCTCGTCCCAGTCCGCCGCCAACTCCCGCACGTAAGACCCGGCACGTGCCTCGCGGATGACCTCGGGCGACACCGCAAGGGCGAGGCCAGCCCGGCCCACGAGCGCCATGAGCACCCGGAGGGCCTCGATCTGGCGCTGCTGCTGGTCCGGTAGAGCCGGGTCCACCGGTACGCCATCGAAGATGCACTCGCCGAAGTTCTCGAGGTACGCCACGATCGATGTGTCGAGGAAGATCGCCGCTGGAATCGGGGCGCGCCAGTCCATCTCGCGCCGAGGCTATCCGATCATGGCTCTGGCGCCTACTGTCCCATCGAGGAGATACCGGCGGGATGCTCCGCCCCGTTCTCAGGTAGCTGGGCGTGAGCCGCCGCGCCGATCGGATTGGTGGGAGGCAACATGCGTCACCTTCAGCAGGTGCGGAAACGGAACACGATGCGCGGATCGTGACGGGCATTCGAGGGAAGCCATTTGTCACGCCCATTGCGCGGGGCTACAGTCATTCCGGGATCTGGGACTGCCCGACCACGCGGCAGCCCCGGTCGAGCCCTCGGGCTCGGGTGACGCCGATGTCGTATGGACCGCTTCGAAGGTGGAGCGCGTCGGTGCGCTCGTCGATCGTCGGTGGGCGGGACAGGCCCCCACGACGCACGTTCCGGTTCGCCGACATCGCGCGAGGATGGCGCGTCCAGGACAGCGACGAGGCGCCGCTCGGAACGGTTGTGAGCTCGGGCGAGACCCTGCTGACCGTATCCCGCGGCCTCTTGTCGTCGAAGCTGTATCTGCCACCATCGGCGGTCGCCGAGGTCCACGAAGGCGTGGTCAGGTTGAACGTGACGTCTCGGTGGGTCGAGGCCCAGGGGTGGGATCGGGCCGGTAGCCGCAAGCAGCGGTAACCCGCCAAGTCCTCACGGCTCAGCGACCTGAAGCGGGCGACGAGGCACCGCACGATGTCCGCATCGTGGCGCCCCGACCGAGACCACCTCGCAGCGGCTATCCTCGCCGGCATGGGGACCCTCGACCTGGCGCACGGATGACCCCCTCCGAGTTCGCCGCGAAGTGGCGCGGTGTGACGACCGGTGAGCGCGCGTCCGCCCAGTCCCACTTCGGCGACCTCTGCCGGATGCTCGGCGAGCCGACCCCGACCGATGCGGACCCGACCGGCTCCTGGTACGCCTTCGAGAAGGGGGCCGAGAAGCTCGACGGCGGTGACGGCTTCGCCGACGTCTGGAAGAAGGGCTTCTTCGCCTGGGAGTACAAGGGCAAGCGCAAGGATCTCAAGGCGGCGTATCGCCAGCTCGTCGACTATAAGGACGCGCTCGAGAATCCGCCGCTCCTCGTGGTCTCCGATCTCGATCGGATCGAGGTCCGCACGAACTTCACCGGCCTCTCGCCGAAGACTTACATCGTCACCCTCGACGATCTCGAGGCCCCGGACCCTTCCGAGCCGCTACGGATCCTCCGCGCCGTCTTCACGGAACCCGAGGCCCTCCGGCCGATGTTCGATCGGGCCGAGCTGACCGAGGAAGCCGCCCGCCGGTTCGCCGAGCTCGCCGGCGCGCTCCACGCGCGTGGCCACGAGCCCCAGGCGGTCGCCCACTTCCTCGACAAGCTCCTCTTCTGCCTGTTCGCCGAGGACACCGGGCTCCTGCCCAAGGGCCTCCTGTCCCGCCTCGTCGACGCGACCCGCTCGAAGCCCGACGACTTCGGCGCCGCCCTGGGGCAGCTGTTCGGCACGATGGCGGCGGGCGGCGGGATGTTCGGCGTCGAGCGGATCGACTGGTTCAACGGTGGCCTCTTCGACTCGGCCGACGTCTTGCGCCTCACGGCGCCCGAGATCGGGCTGCTCCTCGAGGTCGGCCGCCTGGATTGGGGCCGGATCGAGCCGGCGATCTTCGGGACCCTCTTCGAGCGCGGCCTCGACCCGGCCCAGCGGACCCAGCTCGGCGCCCACTACACCAGCCGCGACGACATCTGGCGCCTCGTCGAGCCGGTCGTCATCCGGCCGCTCCGGCGCGAGTACGCCGCGATGCAGGCGCAGGTGACCGAGCTCACCCTGCGGCGGGATGCCGGCCCGAAGAAGGGACCCGATCCCGAGGCCCTCCGGCTCTTCGGGGCGTTCCTCGATCGGCTCCGGGCGGTCCGCATCCTCGATCCTGCCTGCGGCTCGGGCAACTTCCTCTACCTCGCCCTCGGGGCGCTCAAGGACCTCGAGCTCGAGGCCATCCAGTGGGGCTCGCTCGTCCTGCGGATCCCCCAGCAGTTCCCGGGCGTCGGCCCGGAGGCGGTCCTGGGCATCGAGATCAACCCGTATGCCGCCGAGCTCGCCCGGGTGACGATCTGGATCGGCGAGATCCAGTGGATGCTCAACCACGGCTTCGCCTACCGCCGCAATCCGGTCCTGCGGCCGCTCGAGAGCATCGCGACGATGGACGCCCTGCTCGACCTCTCCGACCCGGAGAACCCCCGCGAGGCCGAGTGGCCGGCCGCCGAGTTCATCGTCGGGAACCCGCCGTTCCTGGGCGGCAAGCTCCTGCGAACCGGACTCGGCGATGCCTACGTGGACATGCTCTTCGGGGTGTTCCAGGGCCGCGTACCTCGCGAGGCCGACTTCGTGACCTACTGGCACGAGAAGGCGCGAGCGGCGATCGCGGCGGGTCGCACTCGCCGCGCTGGACTCCTTGCCACCCAGGGCATCCGCGGCGGCGCCAACCGGCGGGTGCTGGAGGCGATCAAGCAGTCGGGCGACCTGTTCTTTGCCTACAGCGACGAACCCTGGGTGCTCGCCGGTGCCAACGTCCACATCAGCTTCGTCGGCCAGGACGACGGGTCGGACACCGAGCGCAGTCTCAACGGCCACGCCATCGCGGAGATCAACGCCGACCTCACCGGCGGGCTCGACCTTACCCGCGCTCGCCGCCTGCGCGAGAACCTCGGGATCGCGTTCATGGGCGATACGAAGGGAGGCCCTTTCGAGATCGACGCGGCTACTGCGGTCGCCCTGCTGGCCACGCCGAACCCGGACGGGCGATCGAACGCGGACGTGGTCCGGCCCTGGGCAAACGGACTCGACCTGACCCGCCGACCGCGCGACATGTGGATCATCGACTTCGGCGTCGCGATGGCGGAGGCCGAGGCCGCTCTCTATGAGGCGCCGTTCGAGCACGTCCGGCGCGTCGTCCGGCCGCAGCGCGTCCGCAACAAGCGGGAAGCTTACGCGGAGCGCTGGTGGCTCCACGTCGAACCGCGCTCGGGGATGCGGGCGGCCTTCCGCGGCCTCTCCCGTTACCTGGCCACACCCCGACTGACCAAGCACCGGCTGTTCGTCTGGCTCGATGGCCAGGTCCTGCCTGACAGCCAGATCATCGCGTTCGCGCGCGACGACGACTACACGTTCGGCGTACTGCACTCGCACGTTCACGAGCTCTGGGCGCTCGCAACGGGAACCCAGCTGGAAACCCGCCCGAGATACACGCCGACCACAACGTTCGAGACGTTCCCCTTCCCATGCCCCACCGACGAGCAGCGCGAGGCCATCGCCACGGCCGCCCGCGAGCTCGTCCGCCTCCGCGACGGCTGGCTCAACCCGCCCGGCCTCGACCCCGACGAGCTCAGCAAGCGGACGCTCACCAACCTCTACAACGCCCGCCCCACCTGGCTTCAGCACGCCCACGCCGCCCTCGACACCGCCGCCCTCGCCGCCTACGGCTGGCCGGCGGACCTCCCCGACCCCGAGATCCTCGAACGCCTCCTCGCCCTCAACCTCGAGCGGGAGCCGGCCTGAGACGGCAACTGCGGCAGAAGGCCGCCCGCGAGCCGGCGCATGGACGTTCCCGCCGCAGCTGCGCAAACCGTCGCTCCCGCACCGTCACGATGGAAGCATAGTGACGAGCTGGCATCTGGTTCCGCGAACTTCGATGCTCGAGCCGTTCGTCGTGAGGCTGCGCAGTCGCCGCCCGTCCCGCCGTCGCGACGCCTCGGACGCGCGTTGACAGACGGCTGAGACTACGGCCATGAGAACGTCGGCGATGTCCGAAACTACGGTTCCGTTTGTGCGCTACCGGAATGGCGGGCGGCAGCTGCTCGGTATACCCGTCCAAGGGGACGCCACCGCGCGTCACGGCTACGGACCGCCCGTCTTCCGCGAGTGCGGTTTTGCCTGCGCCTACTGCGGCCTCGACATGGGTGCGTCCTATGAGATGTGGCTCCAGATCTCCGTCGACCACGTCATCCCGCGTTCGTCGGTTGCCCGGGGCTACCCGCGCGAATGGGTCGAGGACATCGTCAACCTCGTCACCTGCTGCCGCGCCTGCAATGAGTTCATGAACGCGTACTCGGTCTCCGATCCGGTGCCTGCGTCAGCTGCGGCTTTCTTCGAACTGCGCGACCACCACTTCCTCGCCAAACGGACACTTGCACTGGCGGCCCACCAGCGCGAGCGGTCGTGGCACGCCGCCAATGGACTCGTCCACACCGAGACCGTGACCCAGCTGATGGCCCGCTACGGGGCGCTCCTGCGTGAACTCCGAACGCGCGGCGTCACGCGGACGGACAACAACCCGGTCTCGGACTACGCCGAGGCGCTCGTCGCGCGGGCGTTTTCGCTTGAGCGTGGTCACGGCGCGACGCGCGGCTACGACGCCAGGGACGCCGACGGAATCCGTTATCAGGTCAAGGCGCGCCGCCTCTCGCCGATCTACAACAACCGCCAACTCGGAACGATCCGCGCCCTCGACCAGGACCGGTTTGACGTGCTGGTGGGCGTCCTGTTCGAGGAGGACTTCGCGATCCGGCGTGCAGCCGCCATCCCGATTACCGTGGTCCGCGACCGGGCACGTTCTGTCGGCTACGTCAACGGCGCCAGCTTCTACCTGAATGACGACGTGTGGCTTGTGCCGGGCGTCAAGGACGTGACGGCCGACTTGCAGAAGGCGGCAGCCGAGTGGGTCGCCTCGGAGGATCCCACCGTTGGCGGTGGTTTCTCAACCGCGATCGTCAGGCGGATCAGGGGGAGTGCGATGGCCAAATACATGCCGCTCCAGGAGCACTTGACCCGGCTTCTGCCACCTGTCCACATGACCTTCGCGGAGATCGACCGTCTCGTGGGCGGCCTGCCGCGGAGTGCGCGCACGTACCGGGAATGGTGGGCCAACCACGCCAACAACCCGCAGGCCAAGGCGTGGCTGGGAGCCGGTCGCCAGGTCGAATCGGTCGACCTCGGACGCCAGACCGTCGAATTCTCATAGTCGCCGTAGGCTGGTGCCCGTGCTAGACATCCCCGTGGCGGAGGATCCGAACCCGTGAGCTCGTTTGTCGAAAGGGAGGATGCCATGGAGAGGGGGCCTGTGGTCTGGAGCCTTGGACCCGTTGGACGCGGGTACCTGTATGTGGGCGGCATCTTGATCGGCCCGGCCGGGGAGGCCCGCCTAGCTGCAAGTCCCGTGGATCCACATCCCGGCAACGAGCCTGGCTTCGTCGAGCTGTCGGTGACACTGGGTAAACGCCAGGTGGCTCGGCTGAACGACCTGGACCGGTCCATCGCCGACTGCGCCCAGTGGCGGTTCAAGGTCGCAGGGCCAGCTCCGTGGAGCTTCCCTGAATACGTGATCGAACAGGGAAGCGGCACGCTCACCGAGGATGACTTACTGGCGATTCGGAGGGTGGCGTCCCGGATCTGCTGGAAAAGCTCTGACGGTGTCTACGACACCGCAAGAGCCATCACTATCGTTCCCTATCGTGTTGCGGGCGAACGGCAGCCAGCCGCGACCGATCCGGGTCGGTCCGTTGCTCCGCGGCACCAGCAGCAACGATGCCGCCTTGACACCAATGGGTACCAGGTGTAGTACCAACGGACTAGTCGACCACGCCGCCCCATGAGACGGCGCGCTCTTTGCCGGAGTGGTGGCTCCGGCATCCGAAGAAGTCCCCGATCCTCGCCGGTCTCCCGGACGCCCCTGGTCGCTCGCCGCCAGAGTGGCAGCCCCGACAGGGGCCATCGAAGGGGGTGATGCGCACCGCGAGGCGGCTGGCTTGAGGAGATCACGAACGCAGCGGGCCGCGCAGGCGGCCGGAGGAGGTACAGATGGCACCTCGGATCCTTCGCTGGCGTATGCCGGCAGCCCTCACGGCGTTTGTCCTCGTAGGTGCCCTGCTCGCCCCGACAGCGCGGGCGGTAATCCCGCCCGACTACACGGCCTGGGTGGACCTGGGGATCGTGTACACGGCGCCGAGCGGCGATGCCTACTACCCCAGCGTCATCTACGACCCGGGCGGCTTCGGCGTGACGGCCGGACCCAGGTACAAGATGTGGTACAGCGACGGGGCGGGAAGCGTATTCGTGGTCTCCGCCACGGACGGTGCCAGCTGGAGCGCGCCCACACCGACGGCCGGCCTGGGTGGCGATGCCCACCACGTTCAGGTCGCCTACGACGCCAGCGCCTTCGGCGTCACGGGAGGGCCCACGTACAAGATCTGGTACTGGGACACCGACGCCCCCCTGTACAACATCAGCGCCATCGCCTACGCCGAATCGAGCGACGGCGTGACCTGGACCAACGATCAGGCCATCACCCAAGGCTCGCCCGAGCTCGTGACGGGGACCTGGCCCGGCTGGAACATCGGGTCCTACGGTCCGATCGACGTGATCTACCAACCCGCTGCCCCGAACACGGGCACTGCCCCCTGGGGCTACAGCTACGTCATGTACTACGACGGCACCGACGGCAGCTCTGAGGTCACCGGCCTGGCCTACTCGGCGGATGGCCTGACCTGGACCGCCGCCTCGACCTCTCCGGTCCTGGACAAGGGCGCCGGGAACGCGTGGGACTGTGACGACGCCGCCTACGGCACCGTCTTCAAGGACGCGAACGGATACCACTTCTGGTACAGCGGGGGCGGTGGCGACAACGGCTCGGGCGGCTGTTCCGCCGGCGATCCTATCCACGAGGGCATCGGCTACGCCTCCTCCAGCGACGGCATCAGCTGGACGAAGGACGCCGGCAACCCCATCTTCCACATCAGCGATGGCGTCGCCTACCGAAGCGAGCGCACGTACACCCCTTCGGTGATCGACGACGGCAGCGGGTTCCTGAAGATGTACTACTCGGCACGGGGGAGCACCGGTCCCAAGCAGATCGGCCTCGCCGTGCTGCCCGTGGCCGCGAAGCAGTGGGTGACGGGCGGCGGCTGGATCAACTCGCCAGCGGGCGCTTTCATGCCCAATGCGGCGGTGGTCGTGTCCCCTGCCGACATGAACGGCTGGGCGTTCTTCGAGGAGGTCCCGAACGCGACCGGTAGCCTCGTCGCTGGTCCCGCTACCCCGCCGCTCGGCGAGGGATCGGCTCGGATGACCCTCGACGCGACGGGGCGCGAGCTGCTCGGCACCGTCGCCTACGCCGGGACTCGGCTCGACCAGATCACGAACCTCGCCTACAGCTCCTACCGCGCCTCCGGGGATCTGGGCAATAACCTGGCGATCTCATTGCAGCTCGACGTCGACTACAACCTGACCGACAGCATCACCGGCTGGCAGGGCCGTCTCGTGTTCGAGCCGTACCAGACGCCAGGCGTCGGTGGGACGGTCGCCGAGGACACCTGGCAGAACTGGTCGCCGCTCGCCGGCCGCTGGTGGGCATCCGGCTCGCCGGGCAACGGGACGTGCCCGCAGGCGTCGCCCTGCACATGGCCGGCTGTGCTCGGGGCCTTCCCGGACGCTGGTCTACGCGTCGGTGTCGGCGTCCTCCAGTTCAAGGCGGGCGGCCCTTGGCCCGGCTTCGACGGCAACGTGGATGACTTCACCATCGGGGTGAACGACACCAGCACCACCTACGACTTCGAGCCTACAGACACTACCGGCCGCGCGACCTTCGGCTTCGTCGTCAAGTACCAGAAGAACGCCAGCACGCCTGGCGGCAACCTGCTGTTTCAGTTTCAGGCGGCTGATCTGAACCTGAAGAGCAGCAGCTTCGACTGGCTGGTCGTGGCCGGCCCGCTGGCGAGCTTCCAGGGAACCGGTACGGTCAACGGGGTGCCGGGTTACCGGTTCAAGGTGGACGCCAAGGACGGTGGCCTCGCAGGAGGCCAGCCGGATCACCTGAAGATCAAGATCTGGAACCCGAGCGGCGGCCTCATCTACCGGGCAGACGAAGACTTGGCCGGGGGAAGCATCACCGTCCACGCGAAGTAGGCACGTTGGCAGTGGGGCACGAGGGCGGGGCTGATGCCCCGCCCTCTCTGCGCTCGCGCAGAGAGCCGAAATCCGGCTCCCCGGAACCGAAGCTGGGACGCGTCACTCGATAGGAGCCTTGACCGCGCTGCCTGCCTGGGCGGCGACCGTCAGCGACCCGAGCCGCGCGGCCGTCAGTCGGCTCGCCGGAGTTCGACACGATGTTGCCATGGTGATGGAGTCTCGCCGCAGATGGGGCCAATGGCGCGCTTGAGGCGTTCGACGCGTCACGGCGGCTCAGGCGCGTCACAGGGCGCCGCGGGGCGCTCGGTCGCCTCAATCAGGCCGCCCGACCCGA
>ORJL010248830.1_pt1 | contig 22232 bp, 20 predicted proteins | sample 1779941 | NCBI WGS metagenome assembly ORJL01 (sample SAMEA104232317, study PRJEB22302) | groundwater metagenome | biome: forest; feature: aquifer; material: groundwater | place: USA | collected 2011-08-07 | depth 5.8 m
GACCAGAACTGATATTTCTCCCGGCAAAATCGCTCTCTTCGGTACATCAATGGGAGCTGCTATCGCTCTCCAAACCGCGGCAATTGATACGCGCATCTCCGGTGTAATCGCTGAAAACTCCTTTTTAACTCTCCGTTCAATTTTTGATGATTATCAAAAACGAATGATCAAATTACCGTTCCATTATCTTCGCAATCTTGTTATTAAGCGATCTGAATTATTAGCGCACTTCAAAGCAAATGATGTATCGCCTATGGAATCGCTGAAAAAAATACAGATTCCTATCATGATAATCTACGGAACAGAAGACCATCTTATCAATCATCAATATTCTGTACGGTTATTTTCTCTTGCAAACGAACCCAAGGAAGTGTTCCCCATCGAGGGAGCAAAACATAATGATACATGGCAGATTGCGGGTAAGACATACGAACAAAAAATATTATCGTTCCTTGAAAGGAGTATCGGTTGAAACAATTACCCAACTCCTACAAAACAATATTCTTAACAACTTTTATTGCAACACTTACGTTCCTCTGCCTCGCATCTTCCCTTATCTCTCAAACACAATTTGACCAGTATAATGCTGCAAGAATACTTGAGCATTTATCTGTTGATATCGGACCGAGAACAATGGGCTCCCCGGGTGAACAAGCAGGGCTATGGTATGCAGTAGAAAAATTTAAAGAATATGGTTGTGATACTGCCTATATCATGCCCATGACTCGTTCTTCTCGCGCGAATACAAATAGCGGCATCGCTGTGGGAATCAAGCGCGGAACATCTGACCGAATCATTGTACTCGGCGGACACATGGATTCATCCGACCCGGAAGTTGTCGGTGCAAATGATGATGGTTCAGGCAGTGCAGTGACAATCGAGGCTTGCCGTGTTTTGAGCAGTGAACCTCACCAATCTACATTAGTATTCTGTTGTTTTGGCGGCGAGGAAGAAGGGCTGGAAGGCTCTACCTATTTTGTCGAGCACTTCCCTGAGATAAACAACGTTGACCTTATGTTGCAAACAGATATGGCTAATGGTCTCGGTATCATTGACTTATTGCTCGAATCCCACGGAGAATTTGCACCCCGTTGGCTTGTAAAAGCCACTGTTGAAGAATTTTATAAAACGGGATATAAAAACCTTCGTTATGCAACTATTTTCCTTACTCTAAATAATGTTTTCGGGGGAGGCATCGGCTCTGACCACGAACCATTTTTATCGGAAGGTATTCCCGCAATTGATTTTACAACCGAACCCGGAGACCCAATACATACACCGAGAGATATGTTCGATAATTTTGACCCGCGTGGATTAAAACGATGCGGTGAGGTTGTCATTAATTTAGTAAACCGTTTCGATTCAGGCGTTCCTACACGTCAAACAGAATCATACTTTTTTATTCTGGCGGGTCAAACGCCTATCTTCATTCCGTCACAAGCATTACCTATAGCCCTCGCACTCACAGTTGTTCTTTCGACAATCTTTTTCCTTCTCCTTCGCAGACGAAGAGACAAAACAAATAACACAGGAATATGGACCATTCCGGTCTTGATACTTTACTCAATCATCATCGTCTCATTTGCATGGTTTTCTTCGACGATTGTTGGTCTCCTAAAAGGAATGCGTCATCCGTGGCTTGCCTATCCCGATATCTTTTATGTTTTCGCACTTATAGGAATCATCACGGGATTGATAATCTGCGCAAGGTTAACGCATCGCTTCAAAATAACAACTTGTCCGTACAGATTATTTCGCGCTTCATATATCATGCTCATTGTTTTCGTCGTAATAACTCTCACCTTCGGAAATGTTAGCATTGCACTTGCCCCGGCAACAGGGTTATTGTTGCTCAGCCTTGCTCTGGTTATCAGGAAGCCGGGTTTTCAGCTTCTGTTGTTAGCTCTCTCTCCGTTATGGATGTTGCGGCTAATTTTTTCTGAATGGAAAGAACTTCTTTTACGATCAATGGCGTTAATGTTGCCGGCAGATGTAAGCACCACGATTGCATTCAACGGCATCATGGTCTTCTTGTTTAGTTTGTATATACTCCCATATCTCTTTGGTCTTGCCGCCGTATTACGAACATTACCATCAATAAAGGCATTGTCTATATTCAAATCAGATTGGGCTTCGGCTATTGCGATTGTTATTTACTTTGCATCTGCAATAGTCTTAACAAACATTCCCTCGTATAATAGTTTATGGTTTAGAAATGTAAACGCCAACCTAACAATGAATATGGATACCAAAGCGAGTACATTTACTCTCACAAGTTCAGAATATCTTCGTTCGATTAAAATAACGGAAGGCGACAAGATAAGAAGATTACGCGGGAGAAGCACGAAAGAAGAATTACCTCTTCCGGCTTCATTCGATACATCAATGGTTTCAATTCAGCGGACAGAAAACCTCATCACACACGGCGATACAACGGAGATCGAGGTTAACGTACAGGTACTCTCTAAAAAACGCCCCTATACTGTTACTGTTGGATATCCCAAAACAACACAAAATAGATTTCCAATATTATTTTCTCCCCTACTAATATCATCAAAAGAGGATAAACAAGTAATAGATTTTTATTCTTTCCCGGATACCAATTTGAATATTCCGGTACGGTTGCAAGTTGTTGGAAACGATACAATTACAGAATCAATTCGGGTAGTATTTAGTGAACTCCCTCCTTCCACAAAAATTGAAGGAGATATGTGTTACGTTATTCCGAGGATGGAATATTTGTTTTTGAAGAAATATTTTAGATAGATTACAGAAATCTATTTCAAAAAGCTGTGTAGATATAATACACCCCGGCAAGGAAAACGAGAACACCGGCAAACCGTTTCATATAAATAGCCCCTTTTGAGTGTTCAGTCCATGATAAGTATTTCTGTACTGTACCGGCGGCGCTTCCTGCAAGAACAATAACGGCACAATGACCAACTCCGAACGCCGCAATCAGAGCGAGAGCCATTAACATATTTGTTGTTGCCACACTGAATGCTACGCCAAGTACGGGTGCCATGTAGGCAAATGTGCAAGGACCAAGTCCTATACCAAAAATAAGACCCAACAATAATGCGCCTTTCCACCCGCGTAAATAAGTTGTTCGTGACATTAATCCTCCCCAAGAAAGCGTAATAACATCCATGAGATAGAGACCAACAACAAAAAAGACACCTGCCACAATAAAATTCCCCCACATACCAACATCACCCATCATTCTCCCCATAGAAGCAGTTATCGCCCCAATTAACCCTATTGTAATAAGGATACCGATTCCAAAAATAAGTGATAAGTAGAATGAACGTTTCACTCCCGTTTCGTTCTGGGTACTAATATACCCGATAACGAGTGGAATACTGGAAAGATGACACGGACTAAGAATAATGCTTATTACTCCCCATCCTAAAGATGCCAGAAGCGCGATTTCAAATCGCTCGCTCATCGCAGTTGAAAGCCATGTAAATATACTTTCAATCACAAGTTATCCGCCACTAAGGATTTTTAAGCCACGCTTTTGAAGAAGTTTGTCGATCTCAACTTCGGGAAAAAATCCTTCATGACGGAAAAACTCTTTTCCTTCGTTATCTAAGAATACTTGTGTAGGGATAAGTTTCACACCGTATTGCTCTGCATACTGCGCCTGCTCTGTTTTCCATACATCATAAAATACGACCTTAATCTGTTTAGCATATTTTTTTTCGATGGATGCCATCACAGGTTGCATTTGTTTGCATGGGATGCACTTTACTGAACCAAGTTCAATAAACGTAACCAAAGGCTTTGAAACGACTACTACCGAATCCTTTTTAACCGTAGCAGACTTGCTCTTTGTATCTGTTTTTTTTGATTGCGTAAGTGCAAGCGAACTAAAAATAATGGTTATAATAATCAATGCAATAAATTGCTTCATATTGTTATCCTTTCATCCAACCTAAAAGTTGTTCGTCTTTTGGAATTGAACCGGAGCTTTTTACAACACCATCTATTACTAAACCGGGTGTCATCAATATTCCATATTTCATAATTTCCTGTATGTCACTAACTTTTTCAATTTCAAGATTTAATGTATGTGTGTCATTCAATAACCGAATTTTTTGTTCCAGTGCTTTACATTTCGCACATCCTGTGCCAAGTATTTGTACTTTCATTTTTTCACCTTTATATCTTTTAAAAAAATGTTGTGTTAATAAATAAAATTAAAAATATATCCGGTCAAGATTATCCCGATACTGACAACGCCAACAAAGACAAAAATTAAAGGCAGTTTCAAAACTTTTCGCAAAATGATTGTTTCCGGAAGTGAAAGCCCAATGACCGACATCATAAATGCTAATGTTGTACCAAGCGATGCGCCTTTTTCACGGAGCGCTGAAACGATTGGTATCACCCCTGCCGCATTCGAGTAGAGTGGAACTCCAATAAGTACAGCCGCCGGAACAGACCACCAAACCGATTTCCCCATAAACGAAGCCATAAAATTTTCCGGCACATAGCCATGTATACCCGCGCCGACACCTATACCAATAAGCAGGTAAGGCCATACCCTACCCACAATATCTTTCACTGCGTTAAACCCTGATTGGATTCGATCTGAAAAAGATGGAGCAATTGCAGTCAAGCCTTCTGAGTTTGAATGCATTTGATAAACCCAATCTTCAACATAGTGTTCAACGTTAAGTTTCCCGATTACAAACCCTGATATGATTGCAATAACTAATCCTGTTGAGATGTATAGCAATGCGGTTTGCCATCCGAATAAACCCAATAATAAAACAATTGCTACTTCATTAATCATCGGAGCAGCTATCAGAAAGGAAAAGGTGACTCCAAGCGGAACCCCCGCTTCAACAAAACCGATAAAAAGCGGTACAGCTGAACATGAGCAGAATGGCGTTACGATGCCCAAACAACTCGCCAGAATATTTCCGACGAATAACGATTTTCCTCCAAGCAACGCCCTTGTTCTTTCAGGTGAAAAATACGAGCGAACAATTCCTACAATAAAAACAACTAAAACAAGAAGTAATAAAACTTTCGGAACTTCATAGATAAAAAATCGTATCGCCTCCGTGAGATGCTCTCCTCCCTCTAATCCACTCAGGGTAATGAAACCATCTGACAATGATTGCAATAAAGAGTATAGAACAATCCAAACGGAAAGAAGTATAACAGAAACTCTTATAGGGTATTGTTCAATGAGTTTCATGAACATCTTCTCCGGCAATTTTTAATGCCAGATCCAGAACACTGAATATTTCGTCATTTGCCACCTTGAAATTTACACGTACTCCATCCTTCCACGAAATTAACACTCCCGCCTGAACAAGAATTTTTAAATGTCTGGAAAGGTTCGATTGTTCAAGGTTGAGTATTGGAGCAAGTTCACAATTGCATTTCATACCGGCGCGCAATTCTTCAACAATTCTGATCCTGTTCGGATGAGCGAGTGCGGCTAACATTAATGCTTGTTGATTGATAGGTTGTCTTTTCATTTTCTGATTAAGATGAATACAAATATTACTATATGAGCATATACTCATATACCATGCCAAAGAATCCTTCAATTCTGAATCACATTAAGCCATACCCTATGTATTCGTATCAGAGATGAATAATTGAGAGTATAAATCAATCAGTTGTGATAAAAATACTGAGATATCGATTGGTTGAAGAAATGCTATTCCCCCGAATATCAAGACATGTGGTGTACTATGGTAACTCTACCTAAGGAAGGAACACTATTTGTTTATTGTGTGGAATAAAGCTCTCATCCACACACTTGGATAGTTACTTTTTATCGATTTGATATTCCGCTTTTGTCTGTTCACTCAAAACCTCGTTCATGGAACCTGTGCGGTATCCTTGCAGATCAAGTGTGACATAAGTAAACCCAAGCGATTTGAGTTGTGAAACAATTGTATCTCTCAGTTCTCTGTCAAACAATCGTGGAAGTTCCTCAACTGAGACCTCTATTCGAGCTGTTTTATCATCGTGGTGACGAACTCGAAAATGTTTAAAGCCAAGATCACGAAAAAGAGTTTCTGCGGCATCTACTTTCATAAGCGCATCCTTTGTTATACCGAAATAATAGGGAAAACGTGAAGCAAGACAGGCAAATGATCCCTTATCCCAAGTTGATAAACCGAGATACTTTGAAATCTCCCGAACATCAGCCTTCGACATCCCTGCTTCAAGCAATGGAGACCGGACGTTCTGCTCTTTCTTGGCTTTCATACCGGGACGGAAATCGCCCACATCATCAGTAATTGTCCCATCGGCTATCCATGGAATATTTCGCTGTTCAGCTATCCCATGAAGTTTAGAAAATAATTCAGTCTTACAAAAATAACATCGGTCGGGTGGATTTTCCTGAAACTTAAGATTGTCGGTCTCTTCCGTGGTGACAACTTCGTATCTCGCACCGAATGATTCAGCTACCTTTACGGCTTCTTCATACTCTTTCGAAGGATACGTTTCCGATTTTCCAATAACCGCTAATGCATTTTTTCCTAATTCATCGGCGGCAACTTTTAACAATAACGTACTATCAACACCCCCCGAATAGCCAATAACTACCGATCCGAGTTCGCGTAATATCCGTTGAAGTGTTTCATACTTCGATTGGAGAAGAGGAGATAAAACTTGTTGTTGATTTGTATCAGGCATTGTGCCGTCGCGCATAATGATATATTGTTATTGAATTTATAGAAAAGATAAAAAAATGTACTTCCGGCGAGCGTTCAATCAGTCAGAAATAATTTCCTCTGGATACGTAACAATGAACATGGTAAATTCGTTGCAACACCTACTTTGTCATTAACAAATTTGTGAACTCTTTTATGGAACGAACTCCGGGGAATTCCTTTTCAAATACGGTTTTAATATCAGGATCAAGTTCAAATGCTTTTCTAAACGATTCAATCGCTTCAAATGTTTTTTTCAATAAGATTAAAACTTTTCCTTTGCCGTAATAGGGTTCTCCCCACTCAGGTTTTAATTCAATACATTTGTTATACGCCTTCAGCGATTCACGATAGTAGCTATATTGAAGCAACGTATCCGCAAGATCAATCCAAGCTTCAAGATTAAGCGGGTCATATCGCACCGTCATTTTATAGGAAATGATCGCTTCACGCCATTTTCCCAAATTGTATGCGGCATTTGCTTTTGCATGCCACATTTCCGGATTCGTTTTACGTAATGCTAAAGCCTTGTTGTAATCGCTGTAGGCTTTATTCAGTTTATCAAGTGCGTCATAACAACACCCGCGAGCAAACAACGATTCTGCATGTTCCGGATCATACCGCAAAGCGACTGTATAACATTTTATCGCTTCTTTATTCTCATTGAGTTCTTCGTATGCACTTCCCATCGTATACCATGCGGCGGCATCTTCCGGACGAATTCGGATTGTTTGTTTGTAACATTCAATTGCGTCTAACAATCTGCCCAAATTACCAAAGGCATTTCCTTTGTTGTACCATGCGTGATAGAAATCTTCTTTTATTGCAATGGCGAGATCGTAACTATCAATCGCTTGATTGAATCTGCCGATTTTGTTCAGCACAATTCCCCTGTTATACCAAGCAGTATGATTATAAGGGTCATCATCCAAACATCTCTCATAACAACGAATCGAATCTTCATATTTTTCAAGTACGTCGTAACAAAACGCCAATTCGTGCCATGCGTCCGGCTGAGTTGGGTTAATAGAGATGAGTTCCAACAATGTCTGGATTGCATCTTCCCATTTTTTAATTCGTTCTAATGAAAGAACTTTACTTATCATCGCATCGAGATCATCCGGTTGTTTTGTAAGAACATAATCGTACCATGCAATAGCTTCCTCATATCGTTCAAGGCTATCAAGGGCAAGCCCGCAGGCAATAGCATACTCAATTTCACCGGGATTAAACGAAGTAGCTTTTGAAAATGCTTCCAGAGCCTCATTATGTTTATCAAGATGTGACAAGGCTACCCCTTTGCGATACCAACTTTCAGCGCTATAAGGCTGGTATTCAAGCAAAATATTCACAAAATGAAGACATTCCTCATATTTTGAATGATTAAGGTATAAGCTGACGATCTCTTCTAATAACTCAATTTTATTATCGTTAAGAGGACCTTCTCGTAAGCGATCCGTTAGCTCTTTGATTGCTTCGTCTAAATTACGCTTATTTAAGCCGGAATCGTCAAATTCTTCGTCGTTATGTTCTAACTCAAACACTGGTATAGAAAAAAGTAATTGTTTTTATTGATCTGGGAGTATGAATTAAATAAAGAAAATTTCTCCCAGAAATCAAACAAACTGTGTTTCCTCCCCTCTATACCGTCAAATTAGCTTTGCTTATAAGGCGAATTTCTTGTATATTGTCAATTCTAAAAATTTGATAAATTTCATTCATTAGTTAGTTGGTGTATCATGCCTTTAATGACAAAAATCCGAGAGAACATGACGAAAACATTTGCAGTATTCGCAGGCGTTTTCGTTATTTATATTGTTCTTGACTGGGGAATGGACCTCTCCGGCCGTAAACGAGCATCACAAACCGCAGAAGCACAAGAAATAGGAATCGTTAACGGACACCGTATTCTTGTGAAGGACTTTTCCGAACTCGTCCGTCAAGCTTCTGAAAACCAGAAACAGCAAACAGGGACAGATCCTGACGAAAATACCCTCCGAATGATCCGTGATCAGGTTTGGAACCAGCTCGTTGAAGAAAATCTCTTCGCCGATGAAATTGAACGACTCGGTATTGCCATTACTGATCAGGAAATTGTTGACTGGGTACGTGGCGATAATCCCCCGGCATTTTTAAAACAACAGTTTACTGATTCAACAGGTACATTTAATCGTTCTGCGTACGAAAGTGCTATGAACAACCCTCAGAACGCTACAATTTGGTTAAAAGTTGAAGATTACCTTCGTAAAGCGCGATTACGTGAAAAACTACAAAGCGTTATAGCATCAGGCACCCGTGTCTCCGATGGTGAAATATTACAGCGCTTCATGGATCAAAACATTAAGTACGAGGCTGAATGTATTCTCTTCGATCCTAGTCTCTTAGTTAAAGATGATGAAGTTTCTGTTACCGATGCCGACCTTAAAAAAGAATATGATGATAATGCTGATGAATTTAAGCAGGAACCGACACGCAAACTTAAATACGTAAAGTTCGATGTAAAACCCTCTTCAGGTGATACCGCAGCAGTCATGAATGATTTAGCAGATATCCAGAAAAGAGCAAAAGAAGGTGCAGATTTCATCGAAATTGCAAAAACTTATTCAGAAACACCCATTAATGATTCACTTTTCTTTAAACATGGGGAATTAAATCCTGAACGTGAAAAAGCTGTTTTTTCAGGCGCAGTTGGTGATTTAATCGGACCCACAAATGAAGCAGATGGTTACCATCTTGTGAAAATTTTAGAATTTAAAGAAGGTGCAGAGGAATATGTACGCGCAAGCCATATTCTCATTTCAGTTGATGGAAATGATAGTGCGGGTGCATTAAAACTTGCAAAGGAAGTTTTTGCAAAAGCTAAATCAGGCTCTGATTTTGGCGTTCTTGCAATGCAATACTCAAAAGACGGATCTGCCTCACAAGGTGGAGATGTAGGCTGGTTTGGCAAAAATAAAATGGTGAAACCATTTGAAGAAGCTTCATTCAAAGCAAAAGTTGGTCAAATTGTTGGACCTGTAAAAACGCAATTTGGCTATCACATAACCAAACTTACGGGACGCGATAAACAGGAAGTTCGTTTTGCCGATATTCACATGCAAATTCGTGTCAGTGCAGCCACAACAGAAGATATCAATCAACTCGCTCAAGATTTCATGTTCGCTATCAAAGAAGATGGTGGAGAATTCACAACAGTAGCAACAGAAAACAAGTATCCAATTTTAGAAGTTGCCCCATTTGAAAAAGATGCTTTTATTCCCGGTATTGGTATGCACACCGGAATTAATAAGTTTGCATTCAATGGCAAAGTTGGTGATGTCAGCGATGTCTATACTCTTCCCAATGGCGGTTATGGTGTATTCACGATTACTGAAGTACGAAACGCAGGATTAAAACCATTTGAAGAAGTGCGTACAACACTCGATCCTCGTGTGAAACGCTTAAAGAAAATGGAAAAAGTAAAAGCTATGGTTGCAGATGTGTATAAGCAATTCGCTCCAACCGATAGTTTATCAAAGATATCGACAATCAAGCCGGGTATGGCCGCTCAAGAACTTCGCGGATTTAACCTCTCAGGATTTATCCCCAATATCGGTAGAGACCTTAAATTTAGCGGCGCTCTTGCCAACATGGCTCCCGGTCAGATGGCAACTGTTGAAGGTTCACGCGGATGGTTTATTGTGAAATTGTTCAGCAAATCACAGTTTGATTCTGCCGCATTTAATGCCCAGAAGAATAATCTCCGCACACAGATGTTATCGGAACGACGTAACACACTTATCACAGACTGGTCAACAAAACTTAAAAAATCTGCTGATATTGTTGATAATCGCGACCGTTTCTACCGATAACGCCTTCCTTTGTGTTGATTGTTCTCATATTGATTGTCACTTGAAACAATAGTAGAACGACAATGAAATTGTCTTTACATCAAAAAACCATCATCGCATTCGTGATGATGGTTTTTTGTTTTATCCCTCTCAAGGCTCAGGAGCATCCGTATTCTGTCGGAGTAGCGGGTTCTATTACAACAACATCAAGATTATTTTTCAGTCCGTACGATGTAGACATCGTTGCGCGCAATCAATCAATGACATTTTCAAATGTTTGGGGAATGGGCATCGATGTTCGCAGAGAGCTACAGGGGAATCATTTCCATATCGGAATCAGTGCAGAATTTTTATCAACAAATGAAGCATTCACAGTTCTTTCCAATACAGGCGTACCCACACCGGTTGAAGATGGCTATGTTTCATTTCCCGTTGAAGTTACGGGCTACTTCACCATCCCTTTTGGATCCGAAATACTTGATGTTTACATGGGGGGCGGATTTGGGGGATATTTTGGAGAACGACATTATATGTATTCGGGGGTAAAATCTCATATTACGGCAAGAAAACCGGGCTTTGGCATCCACGTTTTAAGCGGATTAGAATACCATATTTCATCGATACTTGCTCTTCGTGGCGAAATAAAGTTCAGAGAGGTACAATTTGAATCAACCAATGTATTTGTCCCCGATCAGGGTTACATTGGAATGCCTTTACCGTACAACGAAACTCCCTTTACCTCAAGAATGAGCATTGATGGTTTGATGTTTAACGTAACCTTCGTTACTCGATTTTGATTACGCCTCAAATTCCCCTCCCTGTGCGAAAAAACAAAATATACTTAACGGGTTTTATGGGAAGCGGTAAAACTACACTTGCTCCCATCATTGCCAACATACTTGGCTATACCAGTATTGATCTCGACAAAGAAATAGAACGCACTCTTGGAACAACTATTGCTGAATACTTTAAAAACGAAGGAGAAGAACGATTTAGAGCAATAGAACAACAAGCTCTACTATCGACGCAAGAACAGGGTCATGTTGTTGTCGCGCTTGGCGGGGGAACGGTGACATTTGGAGAGAATATTAAAATTATCAAATCGGCAGGATTACTGATTTACTTAAAATCGGACATTGCAACCATCATTAAACGAGTGAAGAAGAAACAAAATCGTCCGCTTCTTCACGATGAAAACGGTGTAACATTACCGGAAGAAGAGTTACGTGAACGAATTAAGAATTTACTTGAACGAAGAGAAGTATTCTATTCACAAGCAGATATTATCATTGATGTGAGCGCACAACCCCTCCCCCTTACTGCGGATAAAATTATACACTTTATCCGAAAATTTATTGAAAATTAATGCACAATATGTGCACTAACCTTTCTTAAACACCTGTTGAAAATACGATTGTTCGTTTTCCTGAGATAATAATTCGTTGTTCGAGATGCGCCTTCACCGCTCTTGCGAGAACAATACGCTCAATATCACTCCCCATTCGGGAAAGTTCTTCAATTGTTTGTTCATGATTTACCCGTTCAACGTCTTGTTCAATGATTGGACCATCATCTAATTCGGCTGTTGCATAATGAGCGGTTGCACCAATCATTTTAACACCTCGTTCATATGCCTGCTGGTAAGGACTTGCCCCTTGAAATGCGGGTAAAAAAGCATGATGAATATTAATCACCTTTCCGGCGTATTCTGCAACAAAGTCTTTTGAAAGTACCTGCATATAACGTGCAAGGACGACCACATCGATGTGATATTGCTTAAGGAGTTTTCTCATTGCTTCCTCCTGCTGTGCTTTAGTCGTAGATGTTACGGGTAAACAATGGAATGGGATTCTAAATTTATCTGCAATATGCTCAAGAGTCGGGTGATTACTTACAATTAATGGTATTTCACAGGGCAACTCTCCCTCCTGCTGGCGAACCACTAAATCATACAAACAATGAGGCGCCTTGGTAACAAGAATTGCAACCTTTGGAACATAGTCAGAATAATGGACAGACCAGTTTAGTTGATATTGCGCTCCAAACTCTGTAAAAGCATCCTCTAATTGTTTGCGCGATGTTTTTAAGGTAGCCATATCCAGCTTCAATCGCATGAAATATTGATTTCTCAACACATCGGTGTATTGCTGACAATGCAAAATATTAAAGCCCCGTTCATAAAAGAACGTGCTAATACTGGATACTAACCCTTTACGGTCAGGGCAATCAATAAGAAAGATGATAGAGTTCATGTCTTAAATATATGAAAAAATTGGTTAATACACGGAAAGATAAAGAGATAATGAAGCAATGCCTCGGCGGAGATGTGAAACAAATAATTGAAGAATGCACTATTGAGATAGTTAGTTGTTTCACAAATGATTTTTTCTTATCCTAAGAAAAAGAATAGATATGAACAAACTTCTCCCTGCTACATATTTCGATGAGTATAAGCAACGATTGACCGTTGATCTAAGCAAACAGTTTAAGAACCTTAAACCTGTTCCATTAAAAGATGATTTAACAAAGTCGTCATTCATTATCTCCGCCGTTGCTTCATCCAACATCGAAGGGAATACCGTCGATTTAAACTCCTACATGCGATACATTGATTCCGGCAAGAAGTTTGAAAATAAATCCTTGTTTGAAATTGAGTGTTTGATTAACGCGTATGAATTTGCTAAAGTATCAAATCTTACACTGAAAAACCTTCTCCAAGCTCACAAAACGTATGCTATTGCGTTAAACATTCATCAACGTGATATTGGGGCAATTCGGACGGAGGATGTCGGTATTTATCTTACAAAGCAAAACGAACGTCCTGTAAAAATATATTCAGCAGCAGACAAAGCAATCGTAAAGGAAGAACTACAGAAATTATTTCAAGAAGTTGTTGCACTAAATAAGACCAAACTCTCTATCGATGAAGCATTCTATTTTGCGTCATTACTACATTTGGTGTTTGTTAAAATTCACCCGTTTGCAGATGGAAATGGAAGAGGCGCACGCTTGGTGGAAAAATGGTTCTTAGCTCATCATCTTGGTAAAGCTGCATGGCACATTCCCTCGGAGTCATATTACTGGAACCATATTCGTTCATATTATTCACGATTAAAAATCGGGAAAACTTATGAATCTAATAATTACGCTAAATGTGTTCCATTCCTTTTACTGCTTTCTCAATCACTAAAATAACGTTTACTGAAACGCTGAAGTTTTTCCTCAAGTAAATGAAAAGAAATAACTACAAAGTTACTTCCTATAAGGGAATAACATGGAGTTACAAAATCAAACAATATTCTCAATCTTTAAAGATGTGAGAATTCGGCTCAAAAAGAACTCCTTACTGGTTAGTCACACCCGCCGCTGTTAACGCTTCTCTAATAATCTTCTCCGCTTCCTGTTTTGAAATTTCAATCCGTGAACCTGACGAAGAGATTGCCTGTTCGAGTGTGCCTTGTTTTTCAGCAAGCCAGCGCCAAACGTGAAACCCTAACCGCGTGCGGTCGTTCGGTTCTACTGTGGGGATAGTGCTGACGCTTGCATAGGCTACCGCTTCAATGCTTTCTTTGGGGAATTGTTGTACTGCTGCAGGTGGTTTTGTTGACATGTATTTCCTATTTGTTATAAGTTTGAGATAAAAAATATACATATTTCACTCCAGAAGTAAAAAAACAGTCACATTTTTCTCCATTTGCCGGCATAAACTAATCCTCATTCCGACAGGGATTTTAGCATTGTTTTCAGCCCATATTGAGTTTGTTTCTATGTTTGTAAAATCCTTCACAACAAGCTATATTATTAACTCATGCGTCTTCCCCGTTACATACTTCGTGCACACGCCGCACCGTTTTTTTTCTCCTTTTTCACTCTGATGTTCATTTTTTTGCTTCAATTCATCATGAGATTTGTGGATCAGCTTGTAGGAAAAGGGTTAGATTGGTGGGTCATCGCCGAGCTCATAATCCTTAATCTGGCATAGATGGTTCTGCTTGCCGTCCCGGTGCCCGTGCTCGTTGCTACGCTTATGGCATTTGGCAGTATGTCGTCCCACAACGAAATAACTGCCATGAAGTCGAGTGGGATAAGCCTTTACAGAATGATGGCTCCTGTGGTCATTATGAGCGTTCTTCTGGCAGGTTTAATGTTTGAGTTTTACAATGATATCCTTCCCGAAGCCAATCATCGCTTAAAAACGCTTGTTTTCGATATACGGAGAAAAAAGCCCACGTTCAGCCTTGTGGATGGGCTATTCTCTCAGGATATACCCGGATATAGCATTCTTGTAAAGAAAACGTATGAGCAATCCAATAACTTGGATGGCGTAACAATTTATGACTATACACAGCCTAACCGGAATGTATTAATTACAGCAAAAAAGGGGCGTGTCTCATTCACACCGGATTACAGAAAACTCTTAATGGATCTCGATGATGGTGAAATCCATGAAATGCGATTGAGCCAATCCGAAAGCTACCAGCGCCTTCATTTTGTGCATCATCGTATTGTCATGAATGTTGAAGGCTTCGATTTTGAACGTTCCAATCTCGGTACGTTTACCCGTGGCGAACGTGAATTAAAGGCGAATGAATTATCCGCTATCGTTGATAGTTTAGAAAAAGAGAATCTTGTTTCCTATCGAGCAGCAATACAAGAACTTGACAGAGATTTTTATACCCCTGCATTAGCGGAACAAATGGCTTCAAACGTGTACATGAACGCAACGCCTAATATTCTAAACGCAACTTCATCGAGGGTAAGGACAACATATAATAATCTTACAAGTTTCCGTTCAGCAATTCAGGCAAACAAAGATAGGATGGATCAGAACCTTGTCGAATTATATAAAAAATATGCTATCCCGTTTGCGTGTATTGTTTTTGTCTTTATCGGAGCGCCTCTTGGGGTTCTTGCACGGCGCGGGACATTCGGAATTGCGGCGACATTCAGTCTCGGTTTTTTCTTGGTGTACTGGACTTGTCTCATAGGCGGAGAAAAGCTTGCAGACCGCGGTTTGCTTTCGCCAATGATTGGTATGTGGATGGCAAATATTATTATGGGAATATTCGGTTTATATATCACGTTGCGAATTGGTCGCGAAACACCACAAATCCACTGGGAACGATTTCGCAGATTCATTCCAAAGGCATTTCGCTCCCCTGAGCCATTGGAGAATTCATAATTGAATCTTATGCGACAACTTGACAGATATATTCTCCGGCAGTTTATTGTAACAGCATTTTTTGCTATTGTTGCTTTCATGGTGGTTTTCCTTGCAGTAGATATGATGGAAAACCTTGACGATTTTCTCGATAATCAAGCGACCATGAAAATCATTGTAACTTACTATCTTTATTTTATTCCCGAAATTATTAAGTTGCTCATCCCTGTCGGGATGTTGATGTCGGCATTGTTTACTACGGGCCGTCTTTCAACCTATAATGAATTAACAGCAATGAAATCAAGCGGCATTAGTTTATACCGTCTGATGATGCCCTTACTTGTCTTTTCCTTTATCGTTAGTTTAGGTTCGGTCTATTTTAACGGATGGGTAGTCCCTTCCGCCAACAAACATAAATTTGCTATCAGCAGATCTTATTTTAAGAAGGGGATTCAGTATATCTCCAAGAATAATATTTACATTCAAGACAGCCCGACGACGATAATTTCTTTGGGTCAGTATGATGATGTTAGTGACGTCGCAACACAGGTTTCGATGCAGGAATTTGACCCGGCAGATGCTACAAGTCTTGTAGCAAGATATGATGCACAAACAATGATGTGGGACCCTACGACAAAATCATGGGCATTATATTCGGGAACTGCAAGAGAGTTTACACAGGGGAAAGAGACCATTAGTAAATTTGCATCGAAACAATTGACTACTTTAGTATTCACGCCGGAAGATATCAAGAAGAAGCAACAACTTCCTGACGAGATGGATTATACATCTCTACGAAAGTTTATTGATAATCAAAAACGGGCTGGGCAGGATGTTGCTAAATTAGAGGTTGATTTTTATGGAAAAATTGCATTTCCGTTTGCAAGTTTTATTGTTGTGTTATTTGGAGTTCCTTTTTCTTCGGTAAAACGTAGAGGCGGCTTAGGAGTTGAATTCGGTATTGCAGTTGGGATTTGTTTCTTTTATATGATTTTCCTCAAGGTAAGTCAGGCGTTTGGCTACAACGGCGATCTGCATCCTATGCTTACCGCATGGCTGGCAAATATTATTTTCTTGGTCCTGGGGATATACAATTTATTGAGGGTACAGAAGTAAGTAAAAACCTTAGCCACGGATTTATTTTCAGCATTTGAAGTTTACTTACACACTCAGCCAAAGGTTGACTGGCTCTCCCAATGCTTTCAGGTTAGAGAATAATTCCGCATGACCATAAATGGTCACGCTATTACAAACAAAGCCCGATAAATCGGACTATATACATAGTCCCGTTTACGGGGCTTTATTCAATGTAGCGTCCCGATTTATCGGGATGCGGATATGGCAACCGAAAAGCATTTAAGGGTGGTTCTAAAAACTACCCCGGCTCTACTCTGCGTCCTCGCAGAGTGCTCAATCCTATTTAATTTCGTGGTTCTGCGAGGACGCAGAACCGAGCGTAAAGGGTTTTTAGAACCACCCTTAATATTGTATTAAAAAAAATTCGCCTTAAAAATAAGAAAGCCACAGGCATAATATCCCAGTGGGATTATAAGCCTGCGGCTACAATTCTTGAAACTACTACCTACATATATTAAAACGTTAAACTTATATTTGCTTCTCTAATCGGCACCAAACCAAAAGGAGTGGGTTGCAACCTCACACCAACATGAGCATCTATAGCGGCATTCACACGACCGGCAGTCCATGCGGCATCAATAGCGCTGACGATGTGATTGAGAATTGCTACGCTGACCATTGTGCTTGCGATATCATAATAGTTATTTGCCTGAGCGCGCATGTTGGCATATAGTCGATATCGTGAAGATTCGGAAGGAGTAAATTGCGATGGAGGCACTTCAATATTAAACTCGGGATCAGTATCCGTAGCATCATCCCATCCTGCATAAAATTGAACATACTTACCGATGAGTTCATAGTACTGCTGTTGACCATAATACGGCAATTGATGGGTGTATCCATTTGTTACGCCATCTGCTATATCTCTTTCAAACGAGCGCACTTCATCCCAATAGACCTCAGAAAATGGCGGTCGTAAGCTATATTGTTGATCCCGGATTGAATCCATATCCGCGCCATAAAACAAATCGTAATTATCACGATTCACTTGATTATTTAAGTCCTCGGCATTATCATACGTCCAGAGTGCATAGCGGACAGGACTCCAATGTTGATTTGCATACTCTTCAAACAGAGCGGTCTGATCATCCCCTTTTTTATTATACATGTACACTGAAACCCATGAAGCTACTTCAATGCCGAAAAAGATCGCGCTTTTTACGTAACTTCCATCATAATATTCACCAAGTCCGGGAATAGCAAGCGATAGCGCACCGGCTAACCAAGGGGACTTTTTAGATGGTTTTGTTGATTCCATGGAAAAACTTGGCGTAGAATCGCGCACAACTGTTGGGATACGTAATCCTCTCGTGCTGAAAAAATCAACCTGAGGATTTCCTGTTAGGTGTTGTTTGGGAGTTTCACCCGCAAGCGCATTGAACGTAAAAAGAACAAAACATGCTACGAGAAGAGATACTTTCATTGTTACCTTTCGACTAATCAAAATCAAAACCAAAGAGGATACCGAAATGATATTGCCATTCTTTGCCGTAAGTTACTGTAGTTTTTGTACCGCTGATATAATGATCGAACTGATCTAAACCATAGGTTGCATTAAAAAATATACGGGTGGGGAATGCATAATAAGAGAAGGCTTCCAACCGTAATTCGAGACCAATATCTTTTTTAAATTTGGTTCCCGTTGGACTACCGCCAGTCCAAACATTTCCTACGTCTCCGTAAATTGCGGCATAGAGTTTATCGAAATACAGTTGTTGTACTCGTACATCAATATTATCCGAAATCGGAAAACGATACGTTATGTTTCCATACAAATATTCATTACCGCCAAGAGCGTAAAACGGGTAGCCTTTCATCCCGGCAAGACCGCCAATGTAATAATTAAAGAAATCATCTACGGGAGGACCGAAAATTGTTCCTCCCTTTACCTGTGTAGTAAGTGTATGTCCCCATGCAGGAAGTTTGGTTAGTTCTTTCCAGTTTAGCTCCAATCTGTGAAAAGATGGGGTCTCATACTTTGGAAGCAACAAGCCATCTTTTACTTCGTAATTATTATCGGGATTGAATTTCGAGAATTCGAATTCATATTTCAGTTTTACTTTTCGACCGATCGGATTGATTTCCATGGTTCGAGAAGGGGCAACTCCGTTCAATTCTAAATTTGCCGATATATTATTGCCGATAAAGTAAAGGTTACTGCTTGATTGTGCAACAACAGGAGTATGATTTGGTCCCGTATGGACAACAACGGAGCCTACAGACCCTGTGTACCTGCTATGAGCGTATCGAACCTCAAGATTTATCGCTTCATTAAATACTTTTTGATTGAATGCGAGATCAAATTCAAGAAGATTATATGATACCTCTACCGGTATTGTATCGAGCGCAAATTGATAAAACGCATCCGTTGTACGTGTAATATTGAAGAGTTGTAACGTTGTAGCCGGTTCAAAACCCAGATCAAATAATCCGGGAATTTTTCCTCTGTAATCAAAATTCAGGAATAAATCGCGTTCAAGTTTTGTATTCATCGCCGCACTTGCAAAAAAGCCGACCCGTTCAAGAACATCATAGGAATACATGTATAATCCCGGTTTGATAACTTCAGTCCCTTTATTTTTGGGATTATAATTATCAACACGGATAAACGGAATAAAGGAAAGACTTGAAGCAATATTTCTGTACGTTCTGGATGTATCGTACGTTAACTTTGTATCATCATACGAACGAAGTTTCGCCCAATCAAATTGTTTCGCTTTCAAACTATCACTTGCACGGGTGTAGGAAGTTGTTGATTCATTCACTTTAACATACGAAGCCGGCAGTTGCAATGGTGATGGTGTTTTCATCATCATCATTTTATAGCCACTTGATGTGTAATTAGCCAAAGCAATTGCGCCATCCTGATTCAATGCGGGCATGTACGCTCCGCCAAGAATATTACTCAGTTGTTCAATGTTCTTTGTTGTAAGATCAAGTTTGTACAGGTTTGCAATTCCGGTTTTATCCGATGAAAATATAATTTGTGAACCGTCTGTGTTGAATGTTCCATCCCGCTCATCTTCAGGGGTTTGAAGAAGAAATGTTACCTCTCCTCCGTTTGCAGAAACTATTGCAATATCCCGGCCATCTTTAATGGAGTAATCAAATAAAATATTTTTTCCGTCCGGCGACCATTTTGGATGATAGACTTGTTCCCCATCGACATACGTTGTTACCTGACGAACATTCTTTCCTGTTACATCACAGGTAAAGAGGTTGAGCGTCCCATCATGACTGCCGACAAATGCTAAGGTTTTTCCATCAGGAGAGAGCGCAGGTGAACTTGCGCGCTGAGCAAACGTTAATCGTGTTTCGTCTTCCTGTTCGATATCGTATTCATACAGATCGGAAATATTCGACCAATGCGGATTATCTCTCGATATCCTGCTATAATACATTTTCTTTCCGTCCAGCGACCACGAAAATTGAGTACGAACACCTGTTTTTATCAGCTTTTCTTTTTTTGTTGCAAGATCATACGCGTATATAGCGGACTGTCCGAAATAATCGGATTCTTTATTGGAAACATAAGCCAATGTTTTACCGTCAGGTGAGAATGAAGGATAGAAATTCCCGAAACCGACAAAACCAATCGTATCAAGCGGTGTACTATTTGCTGAAATACTCTTTGTTCGTTCTTTGTAATCTCTTTGGATATAGTCACGCCATTCGTCGTACACAGCGCGTCCGCTTTTTCCCAGAGCACGTTCAATAGCGCCATCAATGGTCATTTCAGTAAACGAAGAAAGATTGCGTGATATGAGAGGAATTTTATCTTCACCATAACGGTCTGCTATATAACTCACGAAGGCAAAACCTGCATTGTAGGCAGATTCATTACCAAGACTCGTTTTGCCAAATACACCCATTTCATCCCATGTAAGCATGTTCCCATCAAGTGCGTACATACGGAGAATCATATCACGGTGAGAATCCCAATAATCATACCGGAGCTCATGACGGTTGTATTGTGAAACGCCTTCTGCAAACCAGCTGGGGACAACAACACCCGAGATAGGATAAGAGACAACTACATTCGGGAATCCGTATAACACATCGGTTCTTCGTTCGGATTCATAGCCGAGCCACTGAAAATACAAGCCCGGAACTTTACGTCCGAATTTCATCGAGGTTTGAATTTGAATGATATGGGTAAATTCATGTGTGATAACATTACGAAGCCAATTATGAGTACCGCGCAAATCAAAATCGAGTGAAGGAGCCCAAATTTCTATCTTATTATCAAAGAAATATGCCGCACCGTTCGAATAATCGTCATAATCTTTCACGACGAAACTTACTTTTGTATCCGGCTCATGGTTGTAGAGCGATGTGACAGGCTCATAAATATCCTCGGCAATTCTGGCAATGACCTGAGCTGTACGTTCTGCGCCATCATGAAAATTAATGTAGAAATGTTTTGTCTCGATTGTTTTCCAATCGAGTTCGGGATGATAAAATTCATCCTGTGCGAGCATGTATTGTTTACATCCGAACAGCAGAATGATTGCGATAACAATTCTTGCGGCAAATGCAGGAGAAACAATGGAGAATAATATAGTATGAACGAACGATGTTTTTTTCATTGAAGCGTAAATATCCCTCGAGTTAATTTATCTTTTTGTACTTCGATTTCTTTATGACTTACTGCTGTTCCCTTACTCAAGAGAAGTTGTAAGCGTGAACTGACTTTGAAGACACCATAATATGTTGACGGATTATCGCCATCGTATATATCAAACATATCGCCGACGGGCAACATAGAACCGCTGAGAGTAAATTCACCATACAGATCGGTCGTTGCGGTAACTCTTCCTTCAACAATGGTTGGTGTTTCTTTCACAACCTGATTATCATACACATAACGGATGATATATTTTCCGCTTGTTACAAAATGACCAGTATTGTCTTTTTCGTTCCAATGTTGCCGTGGAAACACCCCTGGATCAGGATAATCATTGTATAATTCCTTGATTAACCTATTCTGAGGCGTGTATACATTTACCGACATAAATTTTATCGGTGTTCCGGGAATAATAATCTGAGTTGTATCTAACGGGTTGGTACCATATTCATAATAATAGTACTTCAGGGTTACTAAAACACCCCCAAGAGCAAGACCGTTTGCGGAAATAACTTTACCGCTTAATTCATACCCGGTAACCTGTACCGGAGTATCAAATGGTTGGTACTCCCTGCACGATACAATAAGAACACATATAATTCCTAACAGTGCGAAACGCACACAGGCACCTTATTTCACAACCGCTATCTTAATAACAACTGCACCGCTCGTTGTTGTTCCCTGAGCATCGATATGAGCAAAATACACGCCACTTTGGATATTGGTGACATCCCACTCTACTTCATTATCCAAACCACCGATTCCGGTCGAGGATAGCGTTGTTACTA
>ORJL010116020.1_pt1 | contig 22231 bp, 23 predicted proteins | sample 1779941 | NCBI WGS metagenome assembly ORJL01 (sample SAMEA104232317, study PRJEB22302) | groundwater metagenome | biome: forest; feature: aquifer; material: groundwater | place: USA | collected 2011-08-07 | depth 5.8 m
ACGGTCTTCGTCAACTTGTCCCGCAGGTTCGCCGCGCGCGCCTCGGCGATTGCTGCGTCGTTTTGGGCCAGGGAGTAGGTAATTCGCGAGTCCTCGAAATCCTTGATCGTCACGACGCCCCGTTTTTGCAGGTCGACGAGCCGTTTGTGATCCTTCAAGGCACGTTCGGACTTCAGTTTCGCGGCCTCGATCGTCCGCTCCATTTCCTGCAGCTGGGTGAGGATGTCCTGCTGATCGAGCCTGAGGATTTCCTGGTTGCGCACGACCTTGTCGCCATCCGCGGCGCTGATCTTCACGATCCGGCCGTTGATTTCGGAGCGCAGTTCCGTCGAAAACACCGCGCGCAACCGGCCCACCGCGATTATTTCCTCCGAGATCGTCGCCGTCCGCGTCTTCACCGTCGGAATCTTGTCCTGCCGCTTGTTGCCGAACAGCGTCGGGCTCACCTGCTTCCAAGCGCTGCGACCGCCCCATCCCGCGGCCCCGAGCACGATCAGCACGATTACGACGCGCAAAATGACCTTGGACGGACGCGATGATTTGACGGTGGGGGAGAGGGACATGGAACCGTGAAAGACGACGGGGAGTTCTTTTGGAAACACTGCCGGCAAACTTTCCGCGAGTAGAAAAAAATTGATGCGCAACATTAGCCAAAAAACGCGGCGTAAGAGCGACTAAAGCCATAGAATTTTTCGCCGAGACGGCGAGTCTGGCCCGGCCTTCGATCAGCGCTGCGGGGCGGCGCGCCCGTTGTCGCTGCAGGCAAGGCGCCTGCGCTCCCTGGCGCGGCCCTGAATCCTCACCGTGCCACCGATCGACGCCGGTGGTCCGCCCCATCCGGCAATTTCCCGATGGCTGCGTTCCTTGACCGGTCCCGGCCGGCGCGTAACCGTATCGCGTAATCTGCGTGAAACCTCGGCGGCGTCAGAACCTCTGCATGTCATTGCTCGTCGCCGCAGTGGTTGGACTTGCGCGCGCCGCTGCCCTGGCCGGTTGGAGTCCCGCGTCATGACCACCCATCACCCGAAAGACGAAGAGGGCGTCACGTTCAAGGCGACATGGCGATTTTAAGCCGCAGGTTTCGCCAATCGCTGGCCGGGCTGCTGCTCCTGTGCGTGGCTGGCCTGGGTTGGCGCGCCATCACTTCGCCCGCGGCCGGCGCGCTGCCCGTGGTAACGGTGGAAGCAGTCCATGCGGCGTTCACGCTGAACCTCACGCGTTTCATCACGTGGCCGCCCAACGCCTTTGCCGCGGCGAATGCGCCGCTCGTCATCGGCACGTTTCCGCGCGACCCGGTGAACGCCGAACTCGACGTCGCGGCGCGCGGCGAGGTGGTCAATGGGCATCCGGTGCGCACGCTGCGGCTGCAATCCCTCGACGACGCGGGCAAGTGCCACGTGGTCTTCGTGTCAGCCCCGAACCCGCGGCAGGCGGCGCTGCTGCAACGGGTCGCCCACCGGCCGATTCTGGCGATCGGCGATGGCGACGGGTTCCTTGAACTCGGCGGCCACGTGCGCTTCGTGCCGCAGCCGCCCCGGATCGGGTTGCGAATCTCCGTCGAAAACCTCAAGGCATCCGGCCTCGAGGCCCGGGCGCAGCTGCTGCGGCTCGCCGCCTCCACTCCATGAATTTCTTCCAGCACGCTCCGTTGCGGCAGAAGCTCACCGCGCTCACGATGGTGTGCAGCGTGGTGGCGTTGCTCACGACCGCGGTGGCGCTCGGGGTGTACGAGTTCTTTTTCTACCAGCGCACGATGTTCCAACAGCTGGAAACGCTGTCGTCGATCACCGCGCGCAACAGCGGCGCCGCGCTGGCGTTCGCCAACACGGAGGATGCCCGGCGCGTGCTGGCCGCGCTCGATGCCGAGCCCGCGGTGGCGGCGGCGGCGCTGTACGACGCGACCGGCGCGAAGATCGCCGATTACCGCCGGCGCGGCGCGGCCAGCAGCACGCCGCCGCAGGCACCGCCGGATGGACTGGTGCGCGCGGGCACCGAGCTCGACATCGCCGTGCCGGTCAGCGAGGCGACGAAACGCTTCGGCACGCTGCTGGTGCGCGCGGACGTCAGCGCGATCGGCCAGCGCGTGGCCGCCTACATCATGGTGCTGATCGGCACGACGCTCGTATCCGGCATGCTCGCCCTGCTGCTGACCGGCTGGCTGAGCAACCGCATCGTTGCCCCGGTGCAGGCGCTGGTGACCGCGGCGACTGGGGTGAAGACGACCACGGATTACAGTATTCGCGTGCCCAAGGCCGAGGACGACGAACTCGGCGCGTTGACCGACGCGTTCAACGAGATGCTGGCGCGGATCCAGCAGAACGAGGCCGACCTCTACCGCAGCGCCGAGCGTTTCCGGCTGGCGATCGAAGCGGCCAAGATCGGCACGTGGGACTGGAACCTGGTGCGGAACGAAATCGAATGGAACGACCGCAACTGCGAGATTTTCTGCGTGCCGCTCGGCACGCGCGTGAACTCGGAGTTGTTTCTGTCGCTGGTGCACGACGACGACCGGCCGCGGGTGAAGGCGGCGATCGAGTCGGCGGCGCACAGCACGGCCGATTTCTCGATCGAGTTCCGGCTGCAGCGGCCCGAGCGGCCGCCGCATTACGCCTTTGCGCGGGGGTTGTTCCTCAAGTCATCGGCCGGCGATCCGCTGCGGGCGGTCGGCGTGACGATCGACATCACGGAACGCCGCGGCGCGGAGCTGCGGATTATCGAGAGCGAAACGCGCTTCCGCGCGGTGGCCGAGCGTGCGCCGGCCTTGATCTGGTCGTGCGAGCCGGCGTTGAAGCGTGATTACTTCAACAAGACCTGGCTGAACTTCACCGGCCGGACGGTCGAGCAGGAGCACGGGACGGGCTGGCAGGCGGGCGTGCCGGAGGCGGATTTGTATCGCTGGAAGGAAATTGTCGGCGCCGCCGCCGCCCAGCGCGACCCTTACTCGATCGAGTACCGGCTGCGTCGCGCCGACGGGGCGCTGCGCTGGATGGTCGAAACCGGCTCGCCCCGCACGGCGGCCGACGGCTCGTTCGCGGGGTACCTTGGCTCGTGCATCGACATCACCGCGCGGAAGGAAAACGAGGCCGAGCTCGAGGCGCACGTGCGGACCCGCACGCGCGAACTCGAGGTGGCCAACCAGGAACTGGAGACGTTCTCGTATTCAGTTTCCCACGACCTGCGCGGGCCGGTGCGGGCGATCCAGGGTTTCGCCGAAATTGCGATCGAGGAGTGCCAGGCGAAGAATCCGGAGGCGGCGATCGAGCGGTTGACGCGGGTGGTGAAGGCGGCCGAGCGGATGAACAAGTTGATCGACGCCTTCATCAGCATGGCGCGGATTTCGCGGGCGGAGCTGAAGATCGAGGAGGTCGATCTTTCCCGGATGGCCGACGAGATTTTCGGTTTCCTGCGCTCGGCGAATCCCGACCGGCGCGTGGAAGCAATCGTGGCGCGCGACCTCCGGTGTCGCGGCGACGATCGGCTGCTGCGCATCGCCCTGGAGAACCTGATCGGCAACGCGTGGAAGTTCACCTCGAAGCAGGAAGCCGCGCGGATCGAGTTCGCGGCGGAGAACCGGCCGGAGGGCCGGGTGTTTTACGTGCGCGACAACGGCGCGGGCTTCGACTGCGCGCTCGCCCACAAGCTTTTCCAGGCGTTCGAGCGGCTGCACCACAACTCGCAGTTCGAAGGACTCGGCGTCGGCCTGAGCACGGTGCAGCGCGTGATCGCGAAGCACGAGGGCAGGATTTGGGCCGAGGGCGCGGAAGGGCGGGGCGCGACGTTCTATTTCACGCTGCCCGATCGGCCGCGTGCGAGCAGCAGCGTGAAGGCGGCCTGAGCCAACACCTGTGCAGTTGGGCCGAGGTGGAACGCGACCTCCGGGCGCGTTCTTGCGGCGGACGCGGGCCAGACGGCGCCCGGAGGTCGCCGTCCACCTCTCAGAGGCACCATTTCATCGGTAATCTCGGCTTCCATTCCACAATGCCGTTTGAGCGCGGCCGACTCTACGGAATTGGAAGCAGAATTGGAAGAGGCGCTGGGGATTTCCCCGCGCGCGGGGTATGACGCGCGCGGGGAATCACCACAACACAACACACTCAATCCAATGAACCAATGCCGGATGTTCTCATGTTCCGGTCGCGGGTGCGACGGGGTCCGCACCGACTCTGGCGGTGGGCATGGACCCAGGCGGACCGAGTCAGAGCGCCCGCGAACTCACGCGAATCGGCGCGAATGAAAGGAAGTCGGCGGCCACCAGAATCGAAAAACGTGGAGAGGACATGATGGGTGGTTTGGGCAAATGCCTCGGGGCTTGCCCCGAGGATCTTGATTTGCACCCGATTCGCGGGAATTCGCGGGCGCTTGCGCGAACCGCAGCGCCGAAATTCCCGTGGCCCCGGCTTGAGGTTCGTCCGGCGCGCCGCTACATGCCGGCCAGCGAATGAGAATATATTTCATGGATATGTGCAGCACTTCACCTGAACAAAGGTGTCTTATGCCACATGTTATGCCATCCATGAATTCAACCGCCGAAGTCGTCGCCATTCCCGCCACCGGGACGTGGGAATGGAACGTCAACTGCGTGTCCGGCTTGGTCCGGCACCGCGAGTCAGGCCGCTACTACTCCCGCTACCAACTCAATCGGAAGCGCACGATGAAGGCGCTTCACACTGACGACTTCAACAAGGCCAAGTTGAAACACGCTGAACTCGTCGCGAGCGCCGAGCGTCAGCGGCAATCCGGCGTGTCGGTCAACGTGGGCAAGGGCACCATGGGTGATCTCTTGCTGCTCGCGGAGGAGAAGCACAGCGACAATTCCGAGTTTTCCCACCGCACGAAAGAATCATTCGCCGGCAGCATCGAGCGGATTCGGCGCCACTGGTTTGACTGCTTTGGCCGTGCCATCGACCCGATGAAGCCGGACAAGATCACGGCGGACATGGCGGAAAAGTTCGCCAATTTTCTCCACTCGCGGGCGCAGTGGCGGCGGCACAACACGAAAGCGCATCGCAAGGGCTACGGCGCGGTGACGGTCAACATGACGATCGAAGCGTTGCATCGGGTTCTGCGCTTCGGGAAGACGCGGGGTTACCTTCTCGCGGTTCCGTTCGAATTGAAGTCCGAGCTAGGCGACGGGAGTATCCGAAAGGCTGAGCCGCGGAAGAAGCACAGCTTTCCATCGGCCGAAAAGATCGCCGCAGTTTTCACGCAGATGCGCACGATCCGCGACGACCTACCGGAGAACCAGAACGACCTTCGCGAATACTTGGTCCGCCGTGCCGCAGAATCCGCCGACCTCGCCGAGTTCATGGCGTATTCTGGCGCGCGAGTTCAAGAGGCGGTTGCCTGGACGTGGGAAGACGAACGCGAGAAGATGATCTTCATCCGCGGCACCAAGACCGAGAATTCCCGCGACAGGGAAGTGCCAAAAATCGCGGCGATGGTCGACCTCTTGAAACGCATGAAGGCGCGCCGCGCCGACGAAGGGCGCGAACTCAACGGCCCCGCGTTCGCGATCAAGCAATGCCGCGAGGCGTTGGAATCCGCATGCAAGCGGGCGGGGGTCGCGCGCTGGACGCATCACACGTTGCGGCATCTGTTCGCGACACGCTGCATTGAAGCAGGCGTGGACATTCCGACCGTATCGCGGTGGCTTGGGCACGCCGACGGCGGTACGCTGGCAATGCAGACCTACGGTCATTTGCGACAAGAGCACAGCTTGGCGCAGGCAGCTAAAGTCAGCTTTGGGGGTGCCGCGTGAACTACCGGAAGGGTCCCAAGTTTGCGGTGAGGATCGCGGCAGTCGCCAACGAGCCGAAGCGGCACGCGACGCCGTTGCCGAGAATCGGTCGTGTGCGGAAGGCGCCAAAAACTGCGGGCGCTCACCTCGCGCTCGAACCCGATTTGCTGACTGCCGAGGCCGCAGTCCTAAAATGGGATACGAATATCCGGCTGGCGACGCCGACCGCAGGCGATTCCGGCTGCTTTGCTCTGCTACCGCGCTCGCGTCCATGTCGAAGGGGTGGGATGCTCGCATTCCTTTAACGCTTCTCCGCTACGTCGACGCGTTCTGCTATTTCACGTTGAAGCTGCGCGAGACTCTACGTCCGGTTCGTTGGGTCGTCGAACCCCGGCAAATTCGGCATCCCGCTGCGAGTCCAAGGGAGTCGCTCGGACGCGAGTATCTGGCGTACGCAGTCCAATACGCCGGCCCGGATGACGAATCGACGCAGACCAAGAGGGGGGAAAACGCCGCGCGCATTATCCGAAAGCGTGCCGAGCGCGATCATGCCGCGATGGCCGCGATTGCGGACGATCAACGGAGAAACCCTAAAAAATGCGGCAATCCGTAGGGGTAGGATAATTTCCAATACGCGCGCGGCGCTTGTCTGTTTCGCCGCGCAATGAATAAGAAATTCTCAGCATCACACGGCACGCGTCACGGCGCGGCCGATACGAACCGCGAGTCGGTTACTCCGCTCGCGGTTTTTCGCGGTCAGACCATGGCATCCGGCGACAAGCTTGCCTTCTCTACGAAGGAGACCTGTGCCGCCCTCGGCATTAGTTCAACGTCCCTTTGGCGTCTGGAGCGCCAAGGATTGATCAGGGCCGTCCGCGTCCTGCGTACTCCGCTTTACCCGCGCAAGGAAATCGAACGCTTCCTCGGCACGCTGGAGATGGTGTTATGAAGTCGCGCCGTCGCAACGAAAGCGTCAGCCGCTCCGGTCACCACAAGATCACGCGGATGCTGCGCCGTGGCTACCGCCAAACGCGGCGGTACGCGAAGCGGACCGATTATTCGTTCGTCCAGCCCTTGGGGGGTGGGTGCGAATGACTGACGCGAAGAACCTCTTTGTCCGTGCGCTGCGCCGCGAGATTCCGGCCGATGACCAAATTATCCTAACCGGTGGCGAATTGGTGGACGGCAGCGAGGAAATCGCAACCGCCATCATGGCGCTGCTGTTGGGCCACGAGCTCGGGCGCGCGGTTGCCGCAGATTTCTTCGGCACGGCGGATCGCCCGAATACGGCGCTGGCGCCGTCGCTGGACCGTCGCGTCGTTTGCAAGTGGGCGTGCCGCCTTCGCCGCAACGCGGGGCTGCCGGTACGTTGCCCGAAGAAGGGCATCCGGCGCGGCCGGAAACCGAAGAACCAGCGGCACGAACCGCAGCAACCGGGAGGATTAAGTTAATCCAATGACACCCCAGCATACCAACAGCGCGGCGACGTGCGTCAGCGTGTTCGATCACGCTTGCGACGTCGAACCCGGACACCGGGAACTCGCCGAAATGCTCGAAGCAATCCGTGACGGTGCCGTAGGCGCACAGATCGGCGTGATTCGAGCCGTACAAACCGACACGGCGGACTCACAGGCCATTCAGACGGCACTCTTCGCACAGATGGCACACGTGCGGTTCATCACGAAGAACCCGAAGCAGCGGGAGGAGCTAGATAATGCCCGCGCGGCCTATCTCGCGAACCCGCACGCAACCGAGACCCGTGAGGAATTGATTTCGTGGCTGAAGAGGGGACTGCCGGCGATCGCTTTTAGTGGCACGTTCACCCATCGGTCCGCCAAAGGCCTGCAAACCCACAGCGGACTAATCTGCGTCGACTTGGACGACTTGCCTGACCCCGCGGCGACGGTCGCGCAAATCGGTGCCGCCCCGCATTGCGTGGCCGCCTTCCTGAGTCCGACCGGAACAGGTGCAAAGCTGGTCCTGCGCGTGGCCGCGACTGACGCTCAACAGCACCGCAAACGTGTATTCCCGGCGGTAGCGGCGTATCTCCTCGCGACGCATGGCGTGACCGCGGACAAGGCGTGCAGTGATGTCGTGCGGCTGTGCTTCGTGTCACACGATCCGAGCATCACGATCAACCTCGGCGCGGCGCCGTTGCCGATCCCCGATGCGCCGGTTGCAAATGCCCCGGGAGCGATGGTCGCGGCTGCCGTAGGCGCCAAGTTGACGCCTTTTCAGGATTACGACCAGCGCGGCGACGTGTTTGACGTGCTCCGCGACCATGGTTGGTCGTCTGACGACGACTTTCACTGGACGCGTCCGGGCAAGAGCTCGGGAACATCGGCGACGTTCGATCATGCCGACTGCCCCGGCTGCTTTTATGTGTTCTCCGACAACGCTGCGCCATTTGAACCTCAAAAGGCGTACCCGAAACACCGCGTCTTTGCGTTGCTCGAATGTGACGGCGACGAGGCCACTGCCCTATCGGAGCTCCAAAAACGCGGATTCGGTTGGCCGTTGTCGCCAGATGGCAACTTCCTGATTCTACCGTCAAACGGAACGCAGGGCCGTTCCATCACGGAGTCTGCGCAGCAAATCTTCACGAAGATCGCACCGACGCACACGCTTTTCGTGCGCGGTCGCGTCGTTCATGAGATTGTCGAGGACGAGAACGGCCCGCGATTCGAGGTCATCTTACCGAGGCGCTTTCGTAGCCTGATTGAGACGTACGGACGTCCCATGGCGTACCGCAGCGACAATCGCGGTCGCACGAAGTTGTCGCCGGTCCTATGCGCTGAAGAAACGGCGTCGGCGTTGCTCGCCACAACCGAGGCGCGCGAGTTGTTGCCGCGCGTCAGGACGATCATCCGTTCGCCGACGCTCGCCGTTTCAGGCGACGAGCTGAAAGTCCTGGGCCACGGCTGGAATCAGGAGGGCGGCGGGGTGTTCGTGACCGGAAGTCTGATTCCCGAGTCGGTGGCGCTTCCCGATGCGGTCGCGGCAGTCTGCGGCTTGCTCGCCGATTTCGATTTCCAAACGCCCGGCGATCGGGCGCGTGCGTTGGCATCGCTCATTACGCCGGCATTGAAGGCCGGTGGCCTTCTCAATTGCTCGACGCCAATCGAGACGAACGAGGCCGACAAGAGCCAAGCCGGTAAGACCTTCCTTCGGAAGCTCGTCCATGCGTTGTTTGGCGAAACGCCGTCGTTCGTCGCTCAACGCGACGGCGGTGTCGGCTCGTTCGACGAATCCATCCAGACCGCGCTCATTGCGGGCCGGATGTTCATCCAGTTGGACAACGTCCGTGGGAAAGTCGCGTCAACGTATCTTGAGGCGGTGCTGACCGCCGAGGGACCGGTGCAGTGCCGCGAGCCACACAAGACGACTGTAGAAGTCGACGTTCGGCCGTTCACGTTCGCCATGACGAGTAACGGCGTGCAATCAACCGCGGACCTTGCCAATCGCGCGTCACTCGTGCGCATCCGCAAGCGACCGCCGGGCTACATATTCGCGCAATACCCCGAAGGCGGGCTGTTGGAACACGTGAAGGCCCGTCAGGCGTTCTTTCTTGGCGCGGTGTTCGCGATCGTTGGCGAGTGGTTCATGGAGGGATGCCAGCGCACGAACGAGACCCGTCACGACTTTCGGCAGTGGGCGCAGACGTTGGACTGGATCGTCCGGCACGTCTTGAACGCCGGGCCGCTACTCGACGGTCACGACGATGCGCGCGACCGGATCGCCGATCCATGCAAGTCGTGGCTCCGGTCGGTTGCTCTCGCGATCGATCAAGACGACAGGCTCGAGCATGAAGTGACCGCAAGCGAACTCGGAGAGCTCTGCGGCGAGCATGGGATCATGGTTCCGTCCTGTAAGGACGATGCGACCGACGACGACCGCGCGCGTGCCGTCGGACGTGCCATGAAGAAGCTGTTCCCCGAGTCCGCAACGTTGGCTCAGGTGGATTCGTTCACGGTGACGCGCGGTTTCAAATACTCGGCGACCGCCGAAAAGAACATCCCGACGTATCGTATTTCTAAACACGTCTGACCCGCCGCCAATCCCCGTCAAACTCCGGAAAATCACCACATCCCGCCAACCCGCCAATCCCGCCAATCCCAAAACCATTTCGGAAAATAACGATGTTTTCCTAGAAAGTTAATGGATTGGCGGGATTGGCGGGTTGGCGGGGACCTGAAAAACGATGAAACCTGTCCTTCAAAAACCGCCGCCTTGGCTCTGGCACTTCCGGTTTCTTCCGCCTGTCCGATTCTGGTTCTGCCAGTACGCGGATCAGGAAGCGCGACTCGCGGCGGCTGAAGAGCGAATTGCCGCTGCGTTCGCGGTGCTGGCGAGAGCTGACGGCATAATCGCCCAGGCGGAAGCCACGCTATCGGTGATCAGCGAACTCGCGTTCATGATTGACGCGACGGAGGCGAGATACGCCGCCGAGTGGCCAACCATGGCGCGCACGGGTGCCGGTGCGGTCCTGCTGGGCATGCGGCCTTGGCTCGGCGAGATGAAGGGTCAACTGCGGGAGGCGATCGTGCGGACGCGACGGGGTGAGGTATTTGCTGACTGCCCTGACTTGCCCGCGAAAGCGGAAGAACTTCTGAACATGGGCCGGCGCCTTCTCGCACTGGTTCACGACGAAATCGCCGGCAAAAAATGAGCTCCAAGAAATGTTCCCGGTGGCTGCGCTGGCTTCGCTTCCTGCCGCCGGTCCGCCGTCGGCTCGATGCCTATGCGGCCGAACAACGCGAGCTCGCCGCGGCGTTGATTCTGTCGTTGCGTGAGTCGCGTTCGATGGTGGATTTCACCCACGAGGCGCACGGCGACCGATTCACGGCGACGCCGGCCGGCGCCCACTTGGTCGGTGACATCATGCCAGAGCTCGTCGATTTCCTCGACGACATCGAAGGAGAAGAAGCTTTCGACGCGGACGTTGACCCGCACGAAATGCTCCGGGATGCAGAGGAGATGCTAGGCGTGATTCGCGGCCTGCTTGGGGAAGCACGTAGGCAAATGGGCATGCAGGGGTAAAAACGGACCGCCATGGAGGAAGGAATCTCTTTACGGGGGGTTGGGAGCCGCAGGTCCCGAGGGTGCGAGGCTTCTCTGTGACAACTTTTGCGAGGCATTCTCAATTTGCAGTGGCACGGCATCCGTAGGATATGCGTCGCGTGAATCGGAAATTGCCGTCACGTACGTCCTGATACGGGTCATCGTGGACAACGCGATTAGGGGTGATGAACCCTGAATTCTCTTGTCCCGAACTTCAAACGCTCGCGCCGTATGTCACAAAAGCGGTGCGACTCAAAGCCGACGCCGAAGCGCGTTTGGCGAACCTAGAAGCCGCAAAGCAGGCTCTCGCGGACGCAGAAGCGCGGCTTGCGGAAAACTTCACGGAAGACGACGAGCGCGCAGTCAGCGTAGCCGCGGCGAAGGTTGAAGAGTTGCAACGCATCGTGCGCCCCATCGCGAACCACGGCGGCCCCGACGGGATGTGCCGCACGGTTCTGTGCGATCCTGACGTCTACAAGACGCTCGCTCGCGGCTTCGAACGGCGAGCAAAGGCCATCCACGAACGCCTGATCGAAGCGCGCAAACAACTTGGTCGCCGGTTCCATGACCTCGCCGTCGAAGGCGCCGAGATCGGCACGTTCTGGGCCGACCCCGAGGTGCAACGGCTGCAACCAATCGTGCGCACGCTGGCGCAGGAGGAGCAGGCTGCGATCGTGAACGCCAATTACGCGAAGCAGGCTGCGCCGCGTTTCACGCGGACGTTTGGTGATTTGCATGCGTGCCTGACGGCGCCGATCGCGGGTGGCGAATAATTCTCATGACCAACGCGCCGACATCCTCGCAACGTAATGTGGTCGAACTCTCGCAAGAGCGTGGCCGGGTCGTGCGCCTTGGTGCCGACCCGGGCGGCTTGTTCGGTGATCCGGTCGAGTTTGCCCGGGCGCCGGACGGTACGTTCTCGAAAATCGCCGTGCCGAGCGGATCGCAGGTGCGATCTGCTTACGGCGCCACATCGCCATTTGCGGCCACGAAGGCCCTGCTGCGTGACCTCGCCGGGTCCGGTGTCGTTGTCCGTCGCTCGACGGACATCCGCAGCGGCGCCGGGTCTATTTTTCGCGACAGGAAGTCCGGCGAGAATGTGATCCAAGTCGCGCGAAATGTGGCCGGTCGGTTCCCGAACCCCGCGGCCACTCTCGCGCACGAGGCCGGGCACATTCGCAACCCGTCACCGGCTACGTTCCGGCAGTACGCGACCGCCGCGGACCGTGGGCAAGACGCAAAGGCCGCGATCCTCGCAATGAAGCAAGAGCGTGCGGCAAACCGCGGCGCACTGGATTTGCTGAAGCAGTACGGCACGAGCCGCGACACGCGCAACGCGTACCGAGCCGCGGTAATGCCGCATTATTCCAGCTACCGAAACGAGGCAGCCGCGGCGCTCGTACGAGATCGCGGTACGTCGATCAACGCGCCGATGGTCACCGATGCGGTCGTCGCGGCGTACCGGAAAGGTGCCTCGCCGGTCGAGATCGGTCGGATCGTCGAGAAGGTCCGCAAGAATCTCATTCCCGGGTACGCAGACGCGAAGCGCAGCGTTTCGGTGGCGAATCGGGGCGAGTTTCGAAAAGCATTTATGCCTCACATACCCGAACATCGCCGGGCCGAACTCGAAAGACGCGCGACCATCAATCGGATCATTGATGCGTCGCAGGAACGAATCAGCCGTCCGGAATTGCCGTACGAGAAGGAAGTGACTGGCGTCGCCCGCGCATCGCGCGTGTTGCGCACGTCACCGATTGCCCGGGCCGCTATACTCCGTGCCGCGAAGATCGCCAGCGGCGCGGCGGTCGGCGGGTATCTCGGATACCGATACAAGGGCAAGGCTGGCGTTGGTCCGGGGATCAAGACCGGCGCCGTCGCTGGGCTATTGTTCTCCCAACCTGAAGCGCACGCGTCCGTCTGCGCCGGTGTACTCTTTGCCGCTAAACTCAAGTCTCATTTCGTATGAACAAAGCCGCCATCACTTCCCTTCTCGACCGGCATGCGCCGGTCACGCGCTCCGGTCGCTCCGAGTCGCATTCATTGACAAGCCTCTCTCGCAAACTTCTCGTCACGCCCGCCGTCGCGCAGGCGATGATTGACCGCGGTGTATTGAAACCGCGGGCACAGGTGCATCGGGGATCCGATGAACTGCTGAGCTTTTTCTGCGAGGACGTTGCGGTCGTCCGGCGCCTCGTCGCGTTGTCGGTAATTGCGCGGACAATCGAGCTCTGCCGAGGCGATGCTTCCGCTGCGAGTATCGCTGCACCGGCGGCCGTTGCCGCGCATGTCCGGCAATTTGAGGGCAAGCCGAAGGTGACAGAGTTGGCGCAGCGGCCGGAGGACGAGAACCCGAGCATTTTGCAGAAAGTCGGCAAGGCTGCCGCGGTTGTTGGTGGCGCCGCTCTCCTTGGGGGTGGCGCCGCTCTCGTTCGCGGTCGCCTCGCGGCCGGCGCGGCGCAGGCCGGTAAGCTGGGCATCGCCGGCACTGCGGCGCTGGGCGGCCAATTACTTCGCAAGGATGTCGGCAAAGCCGCGAGCGCCGTTGGCTCGGTTCTGACGAACCCGGCGACGCCCGACGTGATCGAAATCCTGCGGCGCGCGAGGGCCGCGTCACTGGCGCGCATGGCACAGTAAACTTTCCGTCGGGGTTCATTGGCCCGGTGTGGTAGCCGGGTTCTCGAAGGGAAAACGCCCCGCGCCGGGTCAAATCAGGGCACCGGCGCGGGGCAACTTCTACCAGCACATTTTCATGGCTAACGAGGATACAGGCCGAAACCAGCTAACGAAGTCCGTTGCGAGTGCCGCGTCGAACCTTGCGGGTCCCGCGGTCGATTTGGCGCGCGGCGCCACGGCATTTCAGGCGGCATCGAACGCAATCAAGGGTGCCGCGATGGATAAGCTGCTCGGACCGACTGCGTTTTTTGCCGGTTCGCTCATCGGGGTGCTCCGCACGATCAAAGCAATCGTGGATCAAAGCGGCTTGCTCGAGCGCGGTCTGGCGCGCATCGCCTCGCTACAGCAGATCAGCGGGAAATTCGAAACGCTCCTGAAGTCTGCCGAGAAGGCGCAGCAACGGCTGAAGGAACTTTACAAGTTCACCGCGTCATCGCCGTTCGATTTTCAGGACGTAGCCGAGGCAAATCGGCTGCTCGAATCTCTCACGAAAGGCGCGCTGAGCGGGTCGCGGGGAATGAAACTCGTAGGCGATGCGGCTGCCGCGACGGGCGAATCCATGACCGCCACCGCGGAGCGCGTCGGTAAGCTGTATCATGCACTCGAATCCGGCCGGTCGCTGGACCGCATCATGTTTCAGCTTCAGGCGACCGGCGCAGTGAATGACGAACTCGCGCGGAAGTTGGAAAACGCGGAGCAAGCTGGCGCCAGCTTCGCGGACAAGTGGAAGCTCGTTGAAGACCAATTGCGTGCCACGGACGGCGGAATGGCGAACGAGATCAAATCACTCGACGCTCTCTCGAAACGGCTCGCGACCGCCAGCGCCGGCATGGAACAGGCGTTCGCCGCGCCGTTCGTCGATGCGCAGGCGAAGGCAATTGAGAACACGATCAAGGCCACGGAGAACCTGACGCCGGTCCTCGGGAAGATTGGTCAAGACATCGCGCCAATTTTGAACCTGTTCCGTACGGTGAAGAACGAGATCACCGTCGCGACGATCGCGACCAGAGGTTTCGCCGATGCGCTGAGTGTCGCGTGGGATGTCGCCAAGTCGCTCGGCATGGCCGTGGCTGGCGCAACGCTCGCATCGCTCGCCGGGAACTTTCTGAAGATTGCGGGGGCCGCGCGCACGTTCGGCGTGAACCTCGCGACGTCGCGCCGTGCCATCGTTGAATCTGCGCAGGCGGTCGGTGCTCTGACGAAATCGCAAACACTGGCGCAGCAGGCGTCGGGCGCATTCGCAGACGGCAGCATCGTGACCGCCGCGGCGCTCGGCGCGCAGGCGCTTTGGACACGCGCATCCGCCGCCGCTCTGAACCTTCACAAGACGGCCATGGCGACCGCGACGGCTTCCGGCGCGCGTTTCAATGTGGCGACATACGCCGCCGCGATAGCCGGTCAAATTCTTGCCGGCGGTCTAAAGGTAATCGCGTCCGGCTTCACGACCGCCACACGCGGCGCAATCGCGTTCGCTGCCGCGAATCCGCTGATCGCGATTGGTACGGCTGCACTTGTGGCCGGCGCCGCATTCAAGACCTGGGCGGATAATGTCGCGAAGGCGAACAGGGAGTACGTCGATTTCGTCCTGAACCTCTCCAAGTCCCGCGACGAGATGCGCAAGCTCGTGGCCGATGTGAAGAATCTCGACCAGTACCGGTCTGCCATAATCAAAAACGACAACGAGCAGACGCGGATCAAAGAGGAGATCGCGAACATGGGTTCGCGTCCGGCGGCAGGGAAGACGTACGAGCTCGGCGCGGACTACAAGGTGCGCGAGCGGACTGCGCTCAATCCTGCGGGAGAAGAGTACGACAATCGCAAGGCCGAACTTGAACGCACGCTTGCTGCGTTGCGGAAGTCGCGCGGTGATTTGGAGTCCAAGCTCCCGACCCTCGGGATCGGCAAAGAGGAGCGCCAACAGATTTTCGATCTGACAACAAAACGGCTGGCGCTACGTGACACAACGGAACAGGAGCAGATCAACCGCACCGGCGACTTGCGACGCCGTGGGTTGCTGCTGGCGCGCGTGCGTCGACTGAACTCCGAAGCCGACACCGGCGAGGAAATCGCAGCGGCACGGACGGCACCGGAGCGGTTCAAGAACAAGCCGACCGAACTCATGCGGGTATCGGAGCAGATAGCGAATCTCGAAAAAGCGGGTCAAGCCGTGCCGGCAAAGTTGTACGAACGCCAAGCCGAACTGAATCAATTCGCGGACACGTTCATGGAAAAACGCGCGCAGGCATTGCAGGATGTGACGCAGGCACGCGAACTCGGTTTTTCCGTCCGCTCGTCCGTTGGCGGTGTGGCCGCCGGGCGCATGCGGAATCAGGCGCTCATTAAGCGCGATCGGGACGTCGCGACTGCCGCTGAAAATTTGCAGGCGCGGGACGATCTTCGGGAGCAGTACCGCAAGATTGGTCTCACGCGTAATCAAGCCGATGCCGATTTCAGCCTAAAGTTGCGTGGCGACGCGATGGCACGCGGCCCGCAGATTTCAGCCGATAGCCTGCAACGGCTCGGCGGGGGTGGCGGCTCCTACGGGTCGGACCCCGATGCCGCCGCGCGCCGGCAAGTGGAAATCATGGGGCGCGTGGAATCTATCCTTCAGCGGATCGAGCAACACACGGCCGATGCGGCTCGCGGCGGGCTTATTGGGAATTAAGTGGGAGGCCGCTGGGCAATCGCGGCTCGGCGCCACTGCCGGTTGGCGATGAAATTGGGGTTCGCGCGCAGCCATGCTTCTAGCTCCTGCACGTCGGTCTTGTAACCCCAAAAAGGCGCGCCAGCGCGCTTCATTGAGGAGACGAACCACACTGAAACGCCGAGCTCCTTCGCTGCGACTTTGCCGAAGACCAGTTTCACCGATTCCGAGCGGACCGCTCCGCACATCAACTCACGCCGACCAATCTTACCGTACACGTGTCGCTTCGATCCGCCGCTTCTTTGCCGCGGTGCACCAGCGGCCGGTGCGGTCGTACCGGGCAATCAGGAAGTCGACGACGGCGAGAACGAGCGTCCGATGCGCGACGACCGCCGCGTTGTCGGTACGGGTTTTGTTGGTGCTGGAATTCACGGTGCGCAAACGTGCCGGCCATGTACTGCACCGCGAGATTTCAAAGTGGCTCCGTCGATCTTTGTTAGCTCGCGCCGGCGGCATCGAGTCGCTTACTGTATTCAAGAATCGGATAACACTTCGCCACAGTCGTCAACAATTGCGATCCGTTCTTGCGCTGGCCGGTCTTACCGGAATATAATGAAGGGGATTCCGGCCAACTATGAAGACGATCTTTGCCCTGCTGCTTTCAGGCGTACTCACGATCGCTATCGCTGCCGAACGCGGCGACCTGACGCTGAATGACGGCACTGTGCTAAAAAACGCGCGGATCGTTGCCGTCGGAAAGGATACCGTCAGCATTGTTCACAGCGGCGGCTCTACTAGCGTGGCCCGAAGCTGTCGCCATCTGCCGCCGAGCAAAGACTGATTGAAATGAAGGCCCGGTTTCCGGCGCAGAAGGCCGTGAAGATTAAAAAGAGCGAAATGCTCGTGCCCGGCGTGGACGTATGGCGAGCCTTCAAAGGCGAGGTGCAGATCGCTACGTTGCAAAGCCTGCCGATCACGCTGCGCAGGCTCGAAGAGCGGATGAGAGCCGAAGAGGCACGCTTAAGTTCGACGACCGACAAGATCGTTTCTGCGACCAAGAACGAGACGTTGGCTTGGATTAGGGACCAGCTACGCCCCTACGTCCGGCAGTTGGCTCAACTCTCGGGAAAGTAGCGCCGCGAACATCGTGGCTGACTTGAACGACAACCTTGCAGAGAACCTCATCAAGCGTTAATCGGAGCCAACATTTATGGACAGTGTAACACTCGCGCGCTGGAAAAAGGCGGTTGTTCACCTCGAGTGTGCGACAGATGGTGACGACTGGCGACTCAGGGTGGGTCGAACCCACGATGCGCACGAACGCCTGCTGAAGAAAGAGATTACTCACAGGGAGTTTGCTGAAATAGCTCTCAGGGGTATGCGCGATGTCCGATATCACGGCACGGCGGTTTTTGTGGTACATAACGACCGTCGGTATCTCGCAACTGCACGGCATGTGTTGTGGGATGAGACGAACGCGAAACGCCGGCATGAAGACGATGTTCGGCGGGTCGCCGGTGCTATGGATTCAGATTGGATTGAACACATGGCCGCTCAGACCATTTTTTCGATGATCTTTCGCGTGCCTTCGTTGTCCGAGGTTTCGTCCGCACCCGGCAAAGAGCGGCAGTTTTTGATGAACTTGGGCGCTGGGCCGTATTCCAATGCTCCCTACACATTTTCCGAGCCGGCAGTGGACCTTGCGATTGTTTCACTGGACCCGCGTCACGACAAGTTTGCAGACGAGTTGTTGGCTTGTGGATACGTGCCTGTAGGCTCTTCAGAAATCGGCGACGGACTTAATGAAGGTGACGAGGGGTTTACCGTTGGCTATCCTAGCGCCGTTGCGCTGATCGGCGAACGATCCATGCATCCAGCGGGAAAGGTCATCAAAGCGACGCACTTACTTTCGTTGCTTGAAATTCAAGAGAGGAAGGATCGGCAGGCCTGAATGCGGCGAGTCCGTAATCATGGTATCGAAAGTAAAAAACCCATCCGGTGACGGTCAGCCATCGAATCGCGCAAAGCTAATAGATTTCGCCGAAAAGAAGGCTGACGAGTTGATGAAATTTCATCTCGAAGACATGGCGATTTTGAGCCGCGAGGTGACGGCAACCTTTACGTTTATCATCGCCGCTTTGTCGGTGGCATTCGGATATTTGTTGAATGTATACGAGCCCAGGGCCGATATGCGTTTTCAGCGATGGGTTTGGCTGGCGCCTACTGCGGCAATAAACCTGCAACTTCTGTTTTGTGCGAGTTGGTTGCTCATTAAGGCAATGGGCGCGCGCAGAGTTGAGCCATTAGGCAACGAGCCCAAGAATCTCTTAAGCGAAGAAGCCCTGAAGGCAGACGCCGAAGAGGTTCGACTGAGCGAATGCAGAAATCAACAGGCGCGAATCGAATTTAACCGATCGCGAAATGCCTTCACTGCCGCAGAGTTGAACCGCGTGCGGAGATGGCTCTTAACAGTACCGCTTACCTTTGTCGTGGTGTGGGCCGCGATGGCGGTGTCGAAGGCGTTGGGCTGGCTGGCCTAGTCGGAACGGCCGGTGTCGGGCTGGCGGGACGAGGCACGCTTGTTCTTTGTCCCGGCGCGGGCTGGGGAATGTTTATCGGGTTGTTTTGGTTGGTGGTCTGCATGGAAGTTCTTTTCGGTCATTGCCGCTTCTGTCGCGCGGGTTCGGTCTGGGCCGTGAGATTTCTTTAAATAGGCCCACGATTCTATTCGTATGTCGGTTCGCCGCACGCCAGACATCGGCTGTTTAATAGCGGGAGGCTGTCGTTTTTTCGACATATTCCCTTCCTTGCAGAATGACCTATTGTTGGCAAGCAACGGCTACCGTCGATGCGCCATAGCTCGTCACTCGGCAACTCCTCAGCATGTCCGCACTTTTCGGCGGCGCGCATAATCTTTTCTGCGGCGCTTCCACTCGCGACCTCGAAACCGTGACGCATGAGTGCCGCACTTAGCGCCATGGTGTTCGGCGCGGCCACGAGCACAATCTCCGCGCCGTTCGGTTTGCGCGCCACCCATCCCCAGCTAGCGCCGGGAGTGTCTAGGTTGGCGAATGTGAGCTCAACGGTGGCGTTGCGATACCTCAGCGTGACCCGCGCGCCATCCTCCCCGATGAAGCGAAACCACGGCACGGCGGATCATTGGTCGGATTGGAACGCGATGACTTCCGCGGCCGGTCCATCGTCGCCGAATTCGCGCCGTAGCCACAGCGCCAGTTTGATTCGTTCACGTGCGGTGTTTTCTTCGTCGGAAAGGTCTGCGCCCGGCGCAGGACGCGCGAGGGCGCGCTGCAACCGCGTCGCCTTGTCGAGCCATGTTTCGGAGTCCACGCGCTGAAGCGAAGGCCGATCGCCGGATGGGTCAAGTGTTCATATGAACACTAGTGTTTCTCGCTTAACAAGCCGTCCTAAAGAAGTCGGAATCATTGCCATGGACTTGTTCCTCGCGGGTGCGTTCTGGATTGTGTGCGCTGCCATCGCATCACAGGTGGGTGCTCGGAAGGGAATGGCCGGCGCGGGGTTCGTCCAAGGCCTCATGCTCGGCCCGCTCGGAATCGTCGCTGCATTGGTGAGCCGCGGAGATCGGAAGGAATGTCCTTACTGCCGTGAATTGGTCCACTCGCAGGCGACGGTTTGTTCGCATTGTTGTAAGGGAATTGATCAGGTGGAAACATCCGAAGTCCGCTGCCCGCACTGCGGAGAGTCGGGTCAGATGAACGTTCGACTTCAGGGGTCCAAAGTGGAGTGCCCGTCCTGCCACAAGGTTTTTTCGACGGAAGGACACGAACCGCGAAGTGCCGTCATCCCAGGAATCAATAGCTAAATGCGCTGTGCCCGCTAGCCGCGCGCCCTGGGGTTTTACCGCCACACTATTCCCGCCATGAGCCTACGATATGACGCCGAACTGAACGACGTTGCACCCAAGACGCCGATCTTGTCCTCGATCTTCACGTTTGCCGGTTGGACGGAAATTGCGGTCGCGGTCGTGCTAGGTTTCGTCGGGTGGCGCACGTACCAAGAAACGCAAAACGCCAGCGCGCTTTCCGCCATCGCGATCATCGACGGCTGTCTGATTTTCGGTGCGCTCGTGTCGTTCGGCGTCGCTCAACTGCTGAATTACTTCGCGATCATGGCGCATCACGCGGCGAACGAGAAAGCCGAGGCGATCCTACAATCGTTGCACAAGATCGAAGCGCATCTTGAGGCGATGCGTCGGGAGAGAGTATGACCGACGAGCGTCACTTACGGTGCCTAGTCAGAACGCTCGCCCTGCGGCGCGGTCACGGAACTGCTCTACTGCTAGCTTTTCTGAGTTCGGTCGCACTGGCACAAAGACCGGCGTCGGTCGCGCCGCAATTTGCGCCTATGCTGGACCGCGTCGTCGGTGTCAGCGCAACTTCAGTTGAGTGGCCCGCATCGAAGATTTCTTCTTCTGGCAGCGGAGTCGTCCTCGCTTGGGATCGGCCGGCAAAAGGCCGTTTGGGAACGCTCGTTATTGTTACGAACAGTCACGTACTTGGTGCGGCGATATCCGTGAAAGTGTCGACCTCATGGGGCGACGAGGGCTTTGGGACCGTGGTCGCGTTTGATCACGATCTCGACGTTGCGTTGATCAAGGCCGTGCCGTTTGCAACGGTCCCGCCAACATTAAAGCAGCCGGTCCGCTACGACACTAATCCAACCGTCGGCGCGAGGTGTTATTCAGTTGGGGCTCCGTTAGGCTTATCCGGCACGCTGGCAGACGGTATTGTTAGCGCCGTCAGGGATGATGGCAAAAGGCGAGTTGTTCAGGTTACCGCAGCGGCATCGCCGGGTTCCAGTGGTGGCGGTCTATTCAGCGAAGCCGGAAATCTGCTCGGCATCATAACGTTTAAGGCGCGGACCGGAGAGTCACTGAATTTCGCGATCGCATCAGAGGTTATCGAATCGACGGTTTCTCAGGAGTTCGCAGGCGCCTCCGAGTCGGCCTTTGACGTCGGTGCTGGAGCGTCACGGGTGATCGGTCGTCAACGCGACCTTGCGGAGTTCGATCCGTATCGCGAAGCTGTCAGACAGGTCCGAAAATGGATCGACGAGGCGCCCGGTGGCATTGCTGCAGCAAAAGTGCGCGCGGCAAAAATTTTGGCCCTTTTGGGGCGGTATCAAAACTCGCAGTTTTTCCTTAACGAAATCGCTACGACTCACGCCGATCCGTCGGTACTCGTGGCCGCAGCGCAGATTGCTGGAGATCGCATTCGCGAGAGTAACAGTTATCGGATGCTTCTCGCACGCATCGCGGCTGCGAACGGAGATGCGGGGGAGTCGCGACGGCTTATGCTGGAGATCGCTACTTCGTGTATGACAGCGTCGGAGTCACTTCAAGAGGACGGCAAGGCGATGCACCCTGTAAGGGTTGTCGACGTTGCGGTTTTCGCGAGGGACACGCTGAGCCTGCTCGGAAAGGGACTGCACTCGGAAGTAAGCCAAGTGCTCAGGTCGAAGGGATGGGATTTGTCGTTGAATTTTTGAAGCTTTGCCCTCCTGCCTCTTGAGGTTCGTAGCAGTGACGTCCAACTTCTGCCGACTCAACTGTCGCGGACAACTTCTCGGCGCGGTTTCTCCAAAAACGTTATGCCACTCGAATTATGCCACCGGTGGAAAAAGCCGGGCAACCGCCAGCAAGTTTTACCTCTGACAGCAACAACGGGAAAGGGTGAGAAATAATGGTTGTGTACTTCATGGGGATTTGCGGGACCGCGATGGGCAACGCCGCGTTGCTCGCGCGGGCCAGCGGGCACGAGGTGGTGGGGGCGGACAGCGGGGTTTACCCGCCGATGAGCACAGTGCTCGCCCAGGCGGGCATCACACTGCACGAAGGCTACGACGCCGCCCGCCTCGGGAAAATCGCCCCGGATCTCGTCGTCGTCGGCAACGCGATGTCCCGCGGCAACCCCGAGGTCGAGTGGCTGCTCGACACACGCGCGCTGCGCTTCACGTCGCTGCCTGCCATGTTGCACGACTTCGTGCTGAAGGATCGCCGCAATCTCGTCATCTGCGGCACGCATGGGAAGACCACCACGACGGCGCTGACCGCCTTCCTGCTGCGGGCGGCCGGTCGC
>ORJL011409569.1_pt1 | contig 22229 bp, 18 predicted proteins | sample 1779941 | NCBI WGS metagenome assembly ORJL01 (sample SAMEA104232317, study PRJEB22302) | groundwater metagenome | biome: forest; feature: aquifer; material: groundwater | place: USA | collected 2011-08-07 | depth 5.8 m
CGGGCGCCGGCGGGGGGGCGGCCGGGCCGAACAAGCCGCTCGCGCTCATCCGGACGTGGGTGGACGACGCGTGCCTCGGAACCCGGGGTGCATTCCGCGATCGCTATTTCCCCGGCGTAGCGGAGTGGCTCGACGCGCGTGGATGGCGCGTGGCGACGGTCCCGGTGCTCTTCAACACCGAGCGGTCGGCGCGGTCCACCTGGGAGTGGTGCGGGAGCAGCCCCCAGAGCTTCCTCAACCCGCGGAGCCTCTACAGGTGGGCCGACTACGTCTTCTCGCTCCGGACGGCGCGACGGCAGACGTCGATCCCCGCGGGGCCCGTGCCCGTCGAGGGAATCGATGCGACGCGGCTGTTCGACGAGGAACGCAAGCGGTGGGCGTTCGATCGGGGCAGCCTCGATGCGATTCTGTCCTACCGCCTGCCGCGCCGGTTGGCCGAGGCCGGTCTCGAGGTCGACCTCTTCATCGATCCGTTCGAGAACATGCTCTACGAGAAGGCCCTCAACCTCGGCTTCCGGCGGTACCAGCCGCGGACGAGGCTCGTAGGCGTCCAACCGGCAGCCGTCTATCCGCTCCATCTGTGCCTGTTCGTCACCCGCGGTGAAGCCGAGTTCGCGCCGTTGCCGGACCGAGTCGTCTGTAGCGGGTCGTTCTTCCGTGACCTGCTGATCCGCGAGGGTCTACCGACCGACCTCGTGGCGGCGGGACCGGCGCTGCGCTACACGCACCTGTGGCAGACCCCGCGATCCCCCCAGCCGCGCCCGGCCGACGGTGCCTGCGTGCTCGTGCTGCTCTCGCTCGTTCAGCGCCCAGCCGTGGAACTGCTGCTCAAGGCGATCGAAGCATTCGGCACGGCAAACGATTTGCGCGTGTTGGTCAAGCCACACCCGATGGCGCCCGTCGGAACGCTCCTGCACCTCGCCGGCATCGAGCGCCTGCCGGCCCACTTCGAGCCGGCGGACGAGGCCATGGCCGACGCGCTCGCTCAGGCGCGGGTCGCCGTTGCGATGGAGACGAACTCCGTCTACGAGAGCCTCGCCGCCGGCGTGCCGGTGGTCGTCGCAGGGCGGTCGGCCGGCCTCGACCTGAACCCCCTGGCCTGGCACGACGGCCTGAGCGCCGTGTTCTCCGAGCCCGAGGAGATCCGCGCGGAGACCCGACGGCTGCTCGCGCTCGCACCCGAGGAGCTGGATGCCTCCCGCGAGCGCGGGCGGGAGATCCTCCGCGAGAGCTTCAACCCCGTCACAGACGAGACGATGAGCGCACTCGTGGACGGGCTCGTAGGCCCGCGTCAGGCGCGCAGCTGACCGCCGTCGGCGACGAGACACGCGCCGGTGATGAACGAGGCCGGCTCGGAGCACAGGAAGACCACCGCGGCGGCGATCTCCTCGGGTGAGCCGAACCGCGCCATCGGCACCTCCCGGCTGATGTAGCTCTCGACCCCCTCGCGGTCCTCGCCGAGCAGCTGCTCCCAACGCCCGCCGGGGAAGAGCACATTGCCCGGCGCGACCAGGTTGACGCGGATACCGTCGGGCGCAAGGCGGCGGCCGAGGTCGCGCGCGTAGCGGACGAGTGCAGCCTTCGCGACGTTGTACGGGAGCGGAGCGCCGAAGTCGCCGAGCCCGGCAATCGAGCCGATCAGCGCCAGCGCGCCGCCGTCGTGCATCTCCGTCGCGGCGCGCTGACAGAGCAGCACCGCCGACATGAGGTTGTGGTCGAGGATCGTTCGCCAGTCGCCCGGATCGAGCTGCGAGCCGGTGGGTCCGCGACCGCTGCCGGCGTTGGCCACCGCGCAGTCGAGCCGGCCGAGCTCGGCGACGACCTGGGACACGGCCCGGTCCACGTCGCCCGGGTCGCACATGTCTGCCCGCACCGCGAGCACCGAGCGATCGGCGAAGCTCGCCGCCAGCTCTGCCCGGGCGGCCTGCAAGGGCTCCTCCCCCCGGGCCGCGAGCGCTACGTGCGCTCCCTCGGCGAGAAAAGCCCGGGCGATCGCGAGACCGATCCCGCGACTCGCCCCGCCCACGAACACCACCCTGTCACGTAGCCCTAGGTCCACGCTCGGCTCCCGCTGCGTGCCCAGAGCCGCCGCACGTGATCGGTGTCCGCGCGCACAGTCTCCGCCTCCAGTCCCTCCTGCCCGCGCGCCGTCTGCAGGACGAGCGGGCGTTCCCAGCCGCGCTCGTGCAGCAGCGCGAACACCAGCTCGAGATCGGCGGCGCCCTGTCCAAGCGGCACGGTCCCGCCGCCGAGCACGCGATCCTTGACGTGCACGCTCCCGACCCGCGCCCCGTAGGCGGCAAACTCCTCGCGCGAGTCGTAGCCGAGCGACGCGCTGTTGCCGGTGTCGTAGTTCGCGCGCAGGCGCGGATGGTCGATGCGCTCGAGCAGCGCGGCGAACTCCTCGGGCGGCAGCGACGTCTCCAGGTGAAGCTCGACCATCACCTCGTCGAGCACAGGCAGCGTGCTCGCGATCAAGCGCGTCGCTTCGTTGACGGCGCGTTCGTCGCGCAGGGCTGACGCGTCGACGAACGGCAGCACAACCCGCCGGATCCCTGCGGCAGCCGCCCGCGTCAGCACCCACCGGAGCTTCTCGATCCCGACCCGTCGCGCCTCGTCCCCCTCGGCGAGCAGCGGACGGTCCATGAACCAGTCCGCGCACAGCGAGTCGACCCGGACGCCGTGCTGTTGGGTGAGAGCGCCCATCCTCGCCAGGCCGGCGTCGCTTCCGAGCGGGTTCTCGGCCGCTCCGGGCTCCTCGTAGATCCACTCGATCCCGTCGACCCCGGCGGCACGGGCGAGCTGGAACTCACGGTGCCAGGCCGACGCCGGGAACGCCTGGATCCGACCGTCCACAGGCGGTAGCAGGCGGCCCTGCATGCAGTGGATGGCCACCGATCCAGCCACGGGGTGTCAGGCGCCGATCGGCTCGACGAGCTCGAGCATCGCCCCGTCCGGATCGGCGCAGAATGCCACCCGGGCGCGTCCGTCGGCGGATGTCCGAGGCGGCGAAACGAACCGGACGCCTGCGCCGATCAGGCGGCGATAGATCGCGTCGAGGTCGTCGACGGTGAGAGCCGAGTGGGTCGGGCCGATGCGCCTGAGGTCGCCCGATTCGTCGGTGAGCCGCTCGGAGCCCTCGAACTCGAGCAGCTCCAGGAGGGTCGGCCCCTCCGGCGCGGAGAGCTTCACCGTGCGGACCCGTACGTTCGGGAGGCCGAGAACCGTCTCGATGAAGTCGCCGTGCTCGACCTGGTCGACCTCGACGCTCAGACCGAGCAGGTCGCAGTAGAAGGCGAGCGAGCGCTCCGCGTCCCTCACCACGATGCCGGCGTGCCGCACGGATCTCACGCTCATCGCACGGCTACGGCGCGCTCTGCGACCGCCTCGGCCACCGCCTCCTCGATCACGTCTGCGCCCTCGAACGCCGCGTCCTCGGGGATGGTGAGCGGGGGGCCGACCTTGATCGTCCCCGTGCCGGTCCGAACGAGCAAGAGCCCTTTTCGCATCGCCCGCTCGATCGCGATGTCGCCGAGCATCGCGTCGAGCTCGCCCGTCTCGGGCTCCACCAGGTGTAGGGCCCAAACCATGCCGCGGCCCTCGACCCTGGCCACGGGATCCCCCAGACGCGAGGCCGCGTCGCGCAGTCGAGCACCGAGGCGTTCTCCGATCGTCGCCGCTGCCTCGATCAGCTTTTCCTTCTCGATCACCTCCAACGTGGCGAGGGCGGCGGCACAGCACAGCGGGTTCCCGCCGTGCGTGCTGTTCAGCGAGCCGTCGACGTCGAGCAGCTCTCGGCGGCCGAGCACCGCGGACAGCGGCAGGCTGGACGAGATGCCCTTCCCGCAGGAGACCATGTCCGCCTGCACGCCGAAGTGCTCGTGAGCGAGCAGCCTGCCCGTCCGGCCGATGCCCGACTGCACCTCGTCGAAGCAGAGCAGCGCGCCGTGATCGTCCGCCCAGGCGCGCATCGCGCGGATGTAGTCCGTGGGCACCAGCGCTCCGGCCCAGCCCTGATACGGCTCGACGAGGAAGGCGGCGATCGTGGCGAGATCGACGCCGGCCTCCTCCAGGGCGTCGATGCCCAGCTCGAAGCACGCCGCGCCGCACGGCTGCTCGGGGTCATGCCCCCACGGACAGAACGGGGCGTACGGGACCGGCAATTGATGGAAGTTCGGGTCGAGCGGGCCGATCCAGCGTTTCTGCTCCAGACGGCCGCTCGCCGTCTGGGCGCCCATGGTCTTGCCATGGAAGCCGAGAGCCAGCGAGACGATGCCGAGCTTCGTCCTCGCAGAACGCATGCCGTGCGTGCGCGCCATCTTGATGAGCGCCTCGTTGGCCTCTGCACCGGTGGTGAGCAGGAGAACGGTGTCGAGCTGCGCCGGCGTCATCGCGATCAGCCGCTCCACGAGCTGCGCCCTCACCTCGGTGGGGAACGAGTAGCTGTGCAGGAGCGGACGCTCTGTAAGCGCCGCGATCGCGGCCCGAACGCGAGGATGGCCGTGCCCGGTGTTCGCGACGAAGATGCCCGACGTGAAGTCCAGCCACCGGTTTCCGAATGGGTCCTCGACCTGGAACCCGGATGCCCGCTCCCAGGCCACCGGCAGCTCGAGCGTCATCGACGCCGGTTCGTGGCGGCGCAGGCGCTGTAGCAGCTCAACGGTTCCCGGGGGCGGCTGGGGAGTGACGATCCGCCTGTACGCGGTCTCGACAGGCGCCACCTCCACCGGCTCCATGGCGAACTCGTAGCTCGTCTCAGCCATCGCCGTACCCGGCCCGCAAGGCGTCGAGGAGGGGGTGGCCGATCCGGTCCACCCTGTAGCGAAGGTAGTCGAGCTCCTCCGGTCCGTCGATCTCGGCGACGGGGGGCGTGACGAACGCGAGCACGCGCGAACCGTACAGGGCGCGATGCTCCTGGATCGTCCGCACCCGAATCACGTCGACATACCCATTCGGCGAATAGGCCGGGGGGAAGGCCTGACGGGGGAGATTGAAGTACTCCGGGCGCGGGTCGTGCGGGAACAAGCCCGTGAGAAGGCCGTCCTCGATGCCGAGCAGCTTCTGCGGCGGCTCCGCGAGCTGGTGCACCGAGCGCAACCCGGTAGCGTCGGAGCGCGCCCTGATCGCGTCGACCGCCTCTCCGATTCGCTCGGGCTCGCGCAGCGGGGTGGTGGGGCGCAGCTGGACGACGAGCTCCGGAGTTGTCCCGTCGTTGTCGGCGAGCCAATCGAGAGCATGTCGAACGTAGTCGATGTCGAGTGAGTCGTCGGTCGCGAGCTCTCCCGGCCGCAGGAACGGCACCTCTGCACCGTAGCGACGGCCGGTCTCGGCTATCTCCTCGGAGTCGGTCGTGACGATGACACGGTCGACCGAGCCGGCCTCGAGCCCGGCGACGATGCTGTAGGCGATCAGCGGAAACCCGCCCAGCTCGGCGAGGTTTTTTCGCGGCACGCCTTTCGACCCGCTGCGCGCCGGGACGAGCCCGATGACGCCTCCCCTGGCCACCCTTCACGCGCCGCCCTTCCGGCCGGCGGCCAGCAGCATCACTTCCTTGGAGAAGCGGATCAGCGTGTTGAGCGACTCGGGCCACGGGGCCTGTTCTCGATAGGGCCGGTACGGCAGGGGAAGCCGGCGCACGAGGCCCGGCACGAATCTCAATGCGGGGTGCCGCCAGACGAACGGCAGCTGGTGGAAGAAGGCCGACTCGACATCCTCGAATCCGGCGAGCAAGAGCAGGTCCCGGAGCGCGGGAGCCGTGAACGGCGTCACATGGGTGTGGTCGATGTAGAAGGGACCCCAGGCCTGGTGCTCCCAGCTCGGCGTCATCACGACGAGCACCCCGCCTGGGCGGAGCACTCGCCACGACTCGCGAACGAGATCGATCGGGCTCTGCATGTGCTCGACGACCGACTTCGAGAAGACGCCGTCGAAGGAAGCGTCCGGGAGGGGGAGGACGGAGGTCTCAGGGTCGACGATGACGACCTCGAAGCCGGGAGAGAGCGCCCGTGCCCTGGGCGAGACGTCGGCACCCACCGCCTCGAAGCCCAAGCCGGCAAACGCCCGCAGCGCGTCGCCGCGGCCGCAGCCGAAATCGAGCAGGCGTCCCGGACGGCCGTACCGGCGCTCGAGGAGGTGGGCGGCGAGCAGGCTCGGATAGTCGCTGGCAGGCGCCCGGTCGACGGAGTACGTCAGGTCGAGGTACTGCGCGTCGAGCAGCACCGGCTCGGGAGCGGCGCCGGGGCCGCTGCTCCCGACGAGCTCCGGACCACTCACTGGGTGACGAAGTAGCGCAGCTTGTTGGCGATCGGCTGCTCGTCGGGAGTCATCCGCTTCTCGCCGTCGCCCATGATCGCCGGCAGAGCGCGCACGTCGCGCACGAGCAGCTCGAGCCCACGCCGCTCGAGCGAGGCGGCCTGATCGCTGCCGTACATCGCGCGATCGAGCGTGATGTGGCGCTCGAGGGAGGTTGCGCCGAGCGACGCGGCGAGCATCGAGCAGATGAGTCCGATCTCGTGGCTGGAGTAGCCGACCGGGCAGTCGTAGCGCTCGCGAAGCTTCAACATGGTTGCCACGTTGGCCTGCTCGTCGGGCATCGGATACGTGGCTACCGTGTGCATGAGCGTGAAGGACGTGCCGTGCGAGCGGAAGACCTCCACCGTGCTGTCGACGTCTTCCCATTCACACATTCCCGTGGAGATGAACGTGTGCCGACCCAGCGCGGCGACTGCATCGACGAACTCCCGGTTCGTGATCAGCGCGGAGGCGATCTTGTGGTGGGGCGGTTTGTACGACTCGGCGAAGGCCAGACTCTGCAGGTCCCAGGCGGAGAGGAACCAGTCGATGCCGCGACCGCGACAATAGCGGTCGATCTCGTCGTACTCCTCCTTGCCGAGCTCGAGCCCCTCCTTCTGGGCGCGCTGCGTCATGCCCCATGGGCTCTCTCTGGGCTGATCGAGCACCTCTTGCGGGTAGACGACGTCGATCGTCCGCTTCTGGAACTTGACCGCGTCGCAGCCGACCTCGATCGCCATGTCGATCAGGTCCTTTGCGAGCTGGAGGCTGCCGTTGTGGTTGATCCCGACTTCGGCGGTGATGTAGCAGTAGGGAGCGGGGCCGATCAACGATCCTCCTTTTCCGGCGACCAAGACATCCGAGCCGCAGCAGTGTATTCGGAGATTGCGTAGCGTGTCCCACCGATGGCGGGCCCGCAGCGCAGCTTCGATGTCGTCGCCGGCCTCCGGGAGCGTGCGACTGCGGTGGCTGCGCGGCTGACGGAGTTCCTCGATCGGTCCGCGGCGGATCTCGAGCGGGCCTCGGAGCTGATCCTCACGAGCCTCACAGACGGGGGGAAGATCTTCACCTGCGGCAACGGCGGCAGCGCCGCCCACGCGATGCACCTGGAAGCGGAGCTCGTGGGCCGCTACCGAACCGACCGGAGGCCGCTTCCCTGCGTCTACCTCGGTCTGAGCACGCCGAGCTCGACCGCGATCGTCAACGACTACCCGGCGGACGTCGCCTTTGCCCGGCCTCTCCAGGCGCTCGGCGCTCCCGGCGACCTGCTGATCGCCTTCTCCACCAGTGGCGCGTCACCGAACATCGTCCGGGCGCTCGATGCTGCCCGCGAGCAGCAGATCGCCTCGATCCTCGTCAGCGGCCCGGACGCCCCGGACGTCGCAGCCATCGTGCTGCGCTTTCCAGGCCCCGGCGCAGACGCGATCCAGGACGGGCACGACCTCATTCTCCATGCCCTGATGGATGCGATCGACGCCGAGTTCGCGCCTCCCTCTTCCTTAAGCGGGTAGCAGGATGCGGCGCACGGGCTCTTTGAGGCCCACCGAGTCCAGCGCCCGCCCGACAGCGCGAATCGGAGTCCGCAGACGATACGTCCTTGCATAGCGCCGCACGAGAGCCGCCATCTCGTCGTAGTGCCCGGACAGCACGCCGACCGCCAGAGGCGGCGCCTCGGAGGCGACGAGGACGGCCGACATGTGGCCGTTGGGCTCGCGCCTCCGGTCGACGATCCGGAGGCCGGCCAGGCTGGCACAGAACTCGAAGGTTCGCCGCGTGAAGTAATACGTGTGCGCGTTCTGGAGCTGCCCGACGTAGAAGTTCTCCATGTCGGGCACCTCGACGAACGCGAGCCCGTCGGGAGCGAGCCGGTCTCGGAGCTTCTTCATCGTGCCCGGCACGTCCGTGAAGTGCTCCATGACGTGGTTGAGGATGATCACGTCGTAGGTGCCCTCGAGGTCGTCGACGCCTCCCTGGATCAGGTTGAGCCCCTTGCTCCTGCCCAGAGCGACCAGCTCCTCGCTGTAGTCGTAGCCGGTGACATCCACCCCGGCCTGCACGAACGGCACCAGGTTCCAACCTCCCGCGGCACCGAACTCCAGGACCGAGCGGATCTGCGCAGCCGGCCGGTGCGCCGTCACCCGCGCGAAGACCTCCTCGCCCCGTCCGTCCGAGTAGTTCACCGCGCAGCTCTCGACGAACCGGTCGCCTTCGTAGACGCGCCGATACTCGTCGGACTCGTAGAACCGCCGGTAGGCCGCATCCGTCATCCGAGGGTTGCTCAGGATCAGGCCGCAGCGGACGCAGATCACCGTGGACTGCAGCAGGCCGTAGCGGTCGGTGCGGGCGATCTCGGCGAAGCGGCTCGAGCCGCACAGGCAGTCCACTTCCTCGAAGGCAACCTCGGAGCTCGTGATCTTGTCGTTCATCGCCCGCACCGCCGCGATCTGATCGGAGCCGAGCTTGAGGACGGACCGACCCGGGCTGTCGAAGGCGCGGAGGCGAACGAGTCTCTCCTCAACGACGACCGAGCCCATGCCACGGGGAGTGTATCGGGCGATGCCCACGGCTCAGCGCCCGGCCCGAGTCGCCATCAGCTCGCGCGACGCCCGCAGAGCATCGCGATCGAGGAGCCAGAGGAGCCCAAACGCCGCAACGGAGAAGACGGCGAGCTTGCCCGCCAGCTCGGCCACGCCGCCGCCGAAGCCGTGAAGATCGGGGGAGGCGGCGTCGATACCGAGGATGAGCGCGGCGAAGCCGATCCAGCCGAGCGGAAGGCGGCCCCAGAACCGGAGCGCCTCGGCTCGGGTCACGCCGGCCAACCGAGCAGAGTCCGCCAAGCTCAGCACGGCGAACGCGCCCTGGCCGGCAACGGTCGACCAGGCCACGGTCTCAATCGTCAATCCGGTCAGCGACCCGACTCCCAGCACCGCTCCCTGCACCGCGAGCGCGATGATCGTGACGCGCATCAGGAGCGCGATCCTCTTCGTCGCCAGGAAGATCTGCAGCGAGAGCAGGCTCGTCTGGGTGAACACGACCGTCACGATCACGATCTTCATCGCTTCGAGACCCGCGCGGAACGCCGGCAGGAACACGTCGACGAGCAGTTGGACGCCGAAGACGCCTAGCGCCGCCGCGACAGGCGACATCAAGAGCATCGCCTGATGAAATCGCTTGATGTGGACCTTCAGGCTTTCCATTCCGCGGCTTCCGTACGTCTCCATCAGGTTGGGATAGGAGACCATCGACAGCATGTTCGGCAGGGACGCGAGTGACGCGGCCACCTGCGGGCCGAGGTAGTACAGGCCCAGCTTCGTCGCTCCAAGGGCGGCTCCGATGACCAGCGAGTCGAGACGCTGAATCAGCGTGAAGATCGCGCTGAAGATGGAAACCGGAAAGCCGAATCGAAGCAGCGGCCCGACGACGTTCGGGCGCACCGCTCGAACGGTGAACCGCATCGAGAACAACCGGCGCCACCGGATGACGCCTGCGTAGACGACGACGCGCAGCGACCACGTCGCGACGAGGCCCCAGAGCAAGGCTCGCAGGCCGCCCAGCCACACGAAGGCGAGCAGCGTCCAGTCGAGGAAGAAGAGGCCGATCGTCAGCCACGCCCGCAGCTCGAAGTGCTTGCGGTTGATCAGGAACTGCTCGTACGAACTGATGACGCTCGTGAGGGTCGCGAGGATCGGCACGAGCCCGAGCCCGAGCGCGACGTCGCGCGTCATGTGTCCGCGGCCGACGAGCCAGTAGACCCAGAAGCCGACGGCGAGGACGAGCGCCTCGAGGATCGTCCACGTGAAGGTCAGCCAGCGGATCTCGTCCTCCTCCTGCGAGCGGCCCTGTGACCGCAGGATGGGCATCTCCCGATCGGCTGCGTAGTGGAGCCCGAAGCTGACACCGGCGAGCTGTTGCCGCCACGCGTCCACGTAGTTCCACACGCCGACGCGCGTTGGACCGAGGATTCCCCGCATCAACACGCCGAACGCGAACGATCCGCCCTGCTGCAGGAACCGTGCACTGGTCAGGAGCGCCAGTGCACGCCCGAGACTGCTGCCCCTGTGCGCTGCGCCGGCGACCGTCGCCGGATCCGGCTCTGTCGTCTGCTCGAGCGTGCTCACGGTAGGGCTCCTGCGTTCCATTGCGCCTGCAGGTCGGCGCCCGTCGAGTCGCCCCAGGCTCTCAGGAGGTCGAGCGCGACCGGCCCGGGCGTGGCCGCGCGGAGCCGTTGTCCGTCGAGTAGCGCCACCGGAAGCACGCAGAACGGCGCGCCGACGACGAGCAGCTCGTCGGCCGCGCGCGCGTCCTCGGCCGTCGGCGGCGTCCTGTCGACGAGCAGGCCAAGCCCGTCGGCGAACTCGAGCGTCTGCGCAAGGACGACGCTCGGGCTGCCCTGTCTCACCTTCAGCCTCCGCCCGCTCACGACGACCGGCTCGCCGCCGAGAAGATCCTGGAGACCTCCGGCAGCGTCCGTTCCGAGCGGCCACGCGTCGGGCGGCGCCTCGCCGCTCGTAGCAGCTGCGATGCCGCCGTCGCGGAGGTAGCGGCTGAGGCCCGAAGCCGCCTGGCTGAGCAGGCGGCAGCCGATCGTCAGGCTCGGCGCAGGACTCTCGTCGAGTGTGTCGAGATACGCAGCATGAGGCGGGCCGGCGAGGCCGATCGTGAAGACGACGTCGTCTTCCGCCGCAAGCAGCTCGCGGCTCGGCTCGATCGCCCGCTCGACCGCCTCGACGATTTGCGAGGCGGTGTGGAGGGTCGGAATCCCGTGCGCCAACGCGGCCGCGAGCACGCGCCGGGCATGGTCGTCCGCGCGAAAGACCTCGCCGCGAAAGGTTCGCCCGACCTCGACGACGGTCGTGCTCCGGGGCGGCGGCAGCACGGGCATTGACTCCGCTGCCGTCTCGTCGCCCGCGCCGGCGCGCAGCGATACGGCGAGCGCCACGCCGTAACGCCAGGCGTCGACGTGGTGGGTGCGATCGTCGACATACACGTCGGCCTGCGGCTTGCCGAGGATGAGCTCGTCGTAGCGGACCCCCCACGTCATGAGCTGGGCCTCCGTCCGCTCGCGCCAGTCGATGCCCGTCGTCCCACCACGCGCGGTGAAGATGAGGATGCGATGGCCTGCACGAGCAAGCGCGTTCACCCGTTCGATCGCCCAGGGAAACGGGCGTGCCGAGTCATAGTCGCCCCACGTGTTCGTGCAGAGCGTCCCGTCCAGGTCGAAGCAGAAGGTCTTGCGCGGCTTCGCGGCCACTACGCTCGCCCGGCGGCTGCGTCGAGCACGGCCTCGACGAAGCCCTCGATGAGGGTGGCGGCCCGGCGCCTCAACTGCTCGACCGGAACGGGCGCCGACGTCCTCGCCTGCAGCGACCCCAGCTCACCGATGTCACGTACCCGGCGCAGGAGGCCCTGCCCCTCGAGCCAGCGATCGACCGCCGGGGGCGCTCCCGCGTAGATGCTGACGGTCGGGACGCCGAGCAGCGCAGCCTCACGCGTCATCGTCCCTCCCGCCCCAATCACGAGGTCGGCGGCGTACATGAGCGAGCGGGAGTCGAGCGCCTCGCGCGGGACGACGCAATTGCGCAAGCCGAGGGCGGCGAGCTCCGCGTGCTGCTCCGGATGGCGGGCGAGCACGACCGTGCGCGCCGCCGGATGTGCATCGACCGCGCGGAGAACGTCGACGAACAGTGGGTTGCCGAACCGGTGGTAGGCGGCACGGCTGGGCGGCGTGCGGGCGACAACCACGACCGTGCCGTTGCGCCGTTCGACACCGCAACGCGCCAGGATCTCCGGCTCCGGCTCGAAGTCGCCCAGATACAACTCCTCCTTCAGCCCCGGATAGTGGCGCACCTTCCCGGCTGACGCTCCTTGACGGCGTACGAGCGAGCCCGGCAAGACGTCGGGCAGCAGGATCGTGTTCGCCAGGCGGAAGGCGAGGTGGTTGGCGGGCTGATGCTCGAAGTCCATTGCGGTCACGACCGGTATGCGCAACGACGTCGCCGCGACGATCTGGTCGTATGAGTTGTGCGAGAGCCCCACGTCCGGCCGGCGGGCGCGCGCCCAGAGACGGAGCAGGCGCACGCGAGCGACGCTCGCCCGGACTTTTCCGAGGCGGCGAGAGGGGCTGTCACGGCCGATCACCTCGAGGCCCGGCCAGCGCTCACGCGCAAGTGCTGCGGTCTGCGCATGGTCGCGGGCCGTGACAAGCACCTCGTGACCGAGCTCCTCCAGGCGGCGCGCGACAGGCGCGAAGATCAGGGGATGCGGAGAGTTGGAAAGGTCGATCCAGACGTTCATGGAGCCTCTCCGTCGGGGGTGGCCGGGGTCGAGCGTATCCGACCGACATCCGTACGGACGCGATCGTCAGCGCCGAAAATGCCCTCGGCTATCATGCGCGCCGGATGGGCCGACGTCGGGTTTTGGTACGGGTGCTCACGCCCATCGCAGTTCTCCTAGCGACGTCGTTGCTGACGGCGGGAACCGCGCTGGCCACCGTCGCACCGCACCCGCTCGAGACGGCGCTCTTCCACAGCGCCACAGACGGCGCCACGCTCGCGCGGATACGGGGAACGGGTGTGTCCTATGTGCGCATCAACATGGAGTGGAGGGCAGTTGCGCCCGCGCAGCCCTCTGCCTCATTCGACCCGACCAATCCGGCCGACCCTCAGTACCAGTGGGTGGTCTACGACCGACTGGTCTCCGCCGCTCTCAGCCACGGTCTGCAGCCGTTCGTGACGATCTTCGCTGCGCCGGACTGGGCGCAGCGCGGCCCACCGGCGACGCCATACGCAAACTCGTACATGCCCGACCCGAACTCGTTCGCGCAGTTCGCGCTCGCTGTTGCACGACGCTACAGCGGGACGTTCGACGGCCTGCCCCGCGTCCGCTACTACCAGGCATGGAACGAGCCGAACATCAGCCTCTATCTCGTCCCGCAACTCGTAGGCGGGCAGCCGGTGTCTCCGGGCGTGTACCGGGAGATGCTGAACGGATTCGCAGACGCGGTGCACTCGGTGAACGCGGGCAATGTCGTCGTCGCCGCCGGGCTCGCTCCCTTCCGCGACATCACGGCTGAGGTCCAAGCGCAGGACTCGGACTGGGGGCCCTTGAGCTTCATGCGCGCCCTTCTCTGCCTCGGGCCCAACCTGAAGCCGACGTGCAACGCGCCCGTCAAATTCGACGTCTGGGCGCAGCACCCGTACACATCCGGCGGCCCCCTCCACCACGCAGTCCTTCCGAACGACGTCTCGCTGGGCGACCTGCCGAAGGTGCGCCGGGTCCTCGCCGCAGCCGAGAGCGTCGGTCACATCGTCTCGGCGTCCGGCGCGCCGAAGCTCTGGGTGACCGAGTTCAGCTGGGACTCGAACCCTCCCGACCCCGCCGGCGTACCGATCAAGGTCGAGACTCGCTGGGTGTCGGAGGCGCTCTACCGGATGTGGCTGAACGATGTCGACCTCGTCACGTGGCTGCAGCTCGCGGACTCGCCGATGGCGACGAGCTACTACCAGTCGGGCCTCTACTACTACGGAGCGACGCTCGCCGAATCGCGGCCGAAGCCGATCCTGGAGGCGTTCCGGTTCCCGTTCGTCGCCTACCGCTCCGGAAAGAGCGCGGCCGTGTGGGGCCGAACTCCCTGGGGCAGGCAGTCAGGGGTGGTCGTCGAGCAACGAGTCCGGCGACGGTGGCTGAGGTTGACGATGCTGAGGACGGACCGCTACGGGGTCTTCCAGACGCGGGTCGCGCTGCGGTCGGCCGGCCTCGTGCGCGCACGTCTCGCAACGACCGGGGAGACGTCGGTGCCCTTCTCGCTCACGCTCGTCCCGGACCACTTCTACAACCCCTTCGGGCTGCCGACGCTGCTCGAGCCGCCTAAGCCGAAGTGAGCCGTGAACCGGGAGCCGCTAGGCCGACCGGCGGCGGCGGCGGCTAACCGTGATCGCCGCCGCAGCTGCGGTGAGGAGCACGAGCGCGAGGACGACCGCGAGGACGTAGCCATGGCCGGCGCTGGTGGCCGCCGCCGACGCGGCTGCGCCGGCGTCTGCCTGACCGCCGCTCGCAGCTACTGCCTGACTCGGGACGACCGCGGGCTTCTTCCCTTCGGACCGGGGCCGCGGCGACACGGTCCGCAGCTTCGTCTGCGGCGCGCCGTACGTGGACGACGACGCGATCACCTGAAGCGAGGCGGCGGCGGAGCCGCCTTCGCGCTTGAGCTTCGCCTGGATCTTCGGCGGCAGCTTGTGCGCCTTGGAGCTCGAGCCGACGGCCTCGCCTCCGCCGGCGCTCGGCAGCGTCTCCGTGTATTGCGCAACCCCAGGCTCGTTCCCGGCCGGCGGGTGAATGGCGGCGGTCGCCGCAGCCGGCATGGCGAAAGAGGCCACGGCCGCTGCAAACACCGCCGGGCCGATCAAGGCACCTCGCATCATCTCCAGACGAGGCTACCACGGCCCCGCGGAGACCGCCATCGAGGGCGAACCGGGATTCCGATAGCCTGTCCACGCGAGCCTGCGCCGCACCCCCTAATGGTGACCTTTCGGACGAGCAGCCCAATCGAGGAGGTGCGAGCGGACCGCGTCCACGCGGCGCTCCGGGCCGCCGCTCCAACCGTTGTCGTCGCCGGGATCGTCTTCTGGCTCGGCTACAACTCCGGCACCTACAGCCTGACGAGTCGCAGCGCCGTGGCGATCGTCGTCTGGTGGGCGATCGTGCTCGCAGCCGCGCTCCTGAGCGGCTCGTTCAGGCGGATCGGGCGCGCTGCCACCGTCACGGGCATATCGCTCGCCGGGCTCGCTCTATGGTCGCTTGCCTCGACGCAGTGGGCGCCGAACGCGGCCGCCGCCTTCGCCGAGTTCGATCGCGTTGCGCTCGTCGTCGGCGTCTTCCTCGTAACCGTCCTCTGGTGTACACGGCGTCAACTCACCCGCTGGTGTGACGGAATCGCGCTCGGCGTCACCGGGATCGTGCTGCTCGCGCTTGCGAGCCGGTTCTTTCCGAGCGTCGTCGCACACGGCAGCGCGCTGAAGTTCCTCCAGGTCGGCGGCACACGCCTCAGCTACCCGGTCGGCTACTGGAACGGCCTCGGCGCCCTCGCCGCGCTCGCCACGCCGCTCCTGCTCCGCCTCGCGATCTCCGGCGCGCGGCCCGCGGTACGCGGTCTCGCGCTGGCTGCGCTTCCGGCGTACGTCGCAACGACCTACCTGACCTCGTCGCGCGGAGCCGCGATCGAAATGGGCGTCGCCCTGTTCGTCTTCTTCGTGTTCTCGCCGGGGCGTGTCCGCACAGCCGTGGCGATCGTCGCCGGTGCGGCGGCGACGATCCCGATTGCCGCGTACATGGCGCACGCGCCGACCCTGGTCAACGGCCCTCTCGACGGCCACGCGGCTCGCCACGAGGGTGCCGTGGCGGCGGCGATCCTCGTCCTTTCGCAACTCCTCCTCGGCCTCGCCTACGCGTGGGGACTGCGCGTCTCGGCCTCGCATCTGCCTTCGACCGCACGCGTCGAGCGGCCGTTGCTCGTCTTCGTCCTCGTCCTCGCCGTCGTGGGGATCGTTGCGAGCAATCCCGCGGCGCGGTTCCACGACTTCAAGTACGCGCCCGTCGCCTCCGGCGCGGCTGCGCCGACCGTGAGCCAGCACCTGTTCAGCAGCAGCGGCAACGGCCGCTGGCAGATGTGGACGGTGGCGGCGCGCGAGTTCCGGCAGCACCCGCTCCTCGGCGGAGGCGCCGGCTCGTTCGAGGAGCGATGGGCGCGCTACCGGCCGAGCCCGACCTTCGTCAAGAACGCCCACTCGCTGTACGCCGAGACCCTCGGAGAGCTCGGTATCGTCGGCCTCCTGCTCGTGCTCGGCTTCGTCGTCACGCCGATCGCGGTGGGCCTCCGCCGGCGGTTACGCGCGCGGGGCGAGCACGCGGCGACGCTGGCCGCGCTCCTGGCGGGATTCGCGGCCTACGCCGCAGCCGCCGGCCTCGACTGGGTCTGGCAGATTCCAGGCGTGACGCTGCCGGCGATCGTCCTCCTCGGCCTCCTCGTCGCTCCCAGCTCTGCAGCGCCGCCGATCGTCGACGCGGGACGGCGACCCATCTCGCCCGCCGTCCGCATCGGTGTGGTCGTCGTCGGAATCGCGATCGTCGCAGCGGAGGCGATCCCGATGCTCGCCCAGGTTCAGCTGGACGCGAGTCACGCCGCCGCCCTCCGCGGAGCCGGCGGCACTGCGCTTCGCCACGCTCGCTCAGCGGAGGCGATCGAGCCGTGGTCGCCGGATCCGTACGAGCAAGTCGCGCTGCTCCAAGAGCAGATCGGAGACCTCAGCGCGGCGAAGGCGGCGATCCGCGACGCGATCGCCCGCGACGACTCCGATTGGCAGCTCTGGCTCGTACGGGCGCGTCTGGAAACGAAGTCGGGCGAGATCCGGCAGGCGGCCGCGAGCCTGGCGCGCGCGAAGCAGCTCAATCCGATCTGGGCCGCGCAGCTCACGAACGCAGCGGGGCCGTGACGTTGCCTCCTGTCGCTGCAGCAGTGGTATCGTTGTCCGGCGCGCCCGGGCATGGATTTGAGGGCAGGCGGCAATGGATACTCGTGCGATGTTCGAACAACCGCGAATGAGCGCTGAGTCCAAGCCAATCCGCGTCGCCGTCGTCGGCCTCGGCTACTGGGGACCCAACCTCGTTCGCGTGCTGCAGGAGATCCCCGACGCCGAGCTCGCGTGGGTGTCGGACCTCGTGCCCGAGCGGCTCCGCGCCATGCAGCGCCGGTACCCGGGCGTGCGGGCGACGACCGCGTACGACGAGATCCTCGAGGACGACACGGTGGACGCGGTCGCAATCGCCACACCGGTGTCGACGCACTACGAGCTCGTGGCTGCTGCCTTGCAGGCCGGGAAGCACGCGTTCGTCGAGAAACCGCTTGCGGCGTCATCGAACGAAGCGCTCAAGCTGATCGACCTCGCCGAGGCGCAGGGGCTCGTCCTGATGCCCGGCCACACGTTTCTCTACAGCCCGCCCGTCAACCTGATCCGCGACCTGATCACCGGCGGTGACCTGGGCGAGATCTACTTCATCTCCGCGAGCCGCGTGAACCTCGGACTGCACCAGCCGGACGTCGGCGTCGCGTGGGATCTCGCGCCGCACGACTTCTCGATCCTGCGCTACTGGATGGACGCACTGCCGACGGCGGTGTCGGCCATCAGCCGCAGCTGCATCATCGCCGACCTCCCCGACGTGGCTTTCATCAACCTCACGTTCCCGGCGGGCGCCATCGCGCACATCGAGCTCTCGTGGCTCGCGCCGAGCAAGCTGCGGCGAACAACCATCGTCGGCTCCGAGAAGATGGTCGTGTACGACGATGCGAGCAACGAGCCCGTCCGCATCTTCGACTCGGGCGTCGTACCGCCGCCCCCGCAGAGTTTCGGCGAGTACAAGCTGAGCTACCGCTCCGGAGACGTCGTCTCTCCGAAGGTCGATGGGACGGAGCCGCTGCTGCTCGAGATGCTGGACTTCCGCGACGCAATCCGGCTCGGCCGCTCTCCCCGCTCGGACGCTCTTGTCGGGCTCGACGTCGTCCGGATGTGCGAGGCGGTCGACGAGTCGCTGGCGAACGAGGGCGCGGCGATTCTGCTCGAGCCGACCGAGCTCGCCCAGCGGACCGGCGACCACGCCGGCTGAGCCGGAGCTGCTGACGGCTCGGCAAAGAGCGCTATCGTCCCGCGGGGTGGGAAGGACGACATGCACAGCGTAAACCGACGGGCTGTCGCCGCGGCGGCCGAGCCGTTCGGCGCGAGCGCGGCGCCCACGCGCGTGCGACGTGACTACGTCCTGCGCCGCATGCTCGCGCTCGCGGACGCCACCGCGATCGTGCTCGCGCTCGTCTCGGCATTCGTGGTCGTCCACCGCGGTCTGACGGAGCTGGCGTGGGGGATGCTGCTCTTGCCCATGTGGATCCTGTTGTTCAAGCTCTACGGGCTCTACGACCGCGACGGGAAGCGCGTCAGCCACTCGACGGTGGACGAGCTGCCCTGGATCTTCCACGCGCTCGTGACGGGGGGCCTGCTCGGTTGGCTGCTGACCAAGGCTGTTCCCGCCCTCGCGGTGTCGGGAGGTGAGGCGCTCGCCTTCTTCGTCACAGCCTCCGCGGGGCTCCTGGTGACGCGCGCGACGGTTCGCGCCCTCGCCCACCGCTTCACTCCGGCCGAACGCGTACTGCTGATCGGCGGCGGGCCGCTCGCAGAGCTCCTGGTCAACAAGATCCTCGCGCATCCGGAATACGGGCTCGACCCGATCGGCTACGTCGACGGTCCTGGATCCGGAGACAGCATCGGCCTCCCGCGTCTCGGCGGTCCGGAGGACTTCGAGCAGGTGTGCCGCCGGGCCCGCGTCGATCACGTCATCGTTGCCTCCGCCGTCGGTGACGAGGCCCCGCTCGCCGACGTGGTTCGCGTTGCCAGCGGCCTCGACCTCAAGATCAGCATCCTGCCGCAGCTCTTCGACGTCCTCGGGCCCGGCGTCGCCGTCGACCACATCGAAGGGGTGACGATGCTCGGCCTGAACCCGCCGGCGCTGAGCCCGTCGTCGCGACTCCTCAAGCGGCTGATGGACGTCTCCATCACTGCCGTCGTGCTCGTCGTGATGCTGCCCGTGCTGGCGCTGGCAGCCCTCGCCGTGAAGCTCAGCTCACCCGGACCGATCTTCTACCGCCAGGAGCGGGTCGGCCACCGCGGCGGCAGGTTCCACATCTACAAGTTCCGGACGATGGTTGCGGACGCCGAACAGCACGTGGACGAGCTGCGGAAGCTGAGCGCACACCCGGCGTGGCTGCTGCTCGAAAACGATCCCCGGATCACGCGGGTCGGGCGCTTTCTCCGGCACACGAGCCTCGACGAGCTGCCGCAGCTCTGGAACGTGCTCCGCGGCGAGATGAGCCTCGTAGGCCCGCGCCCGATGACGCCGGACGTCGACGAGCAGATCTACGGCTGGGGCCGGCGGCGACTCGACCTGACGCCGGGGATCACCGGGCTGTGGCAGGTGCTCGGCCGCACGAACATCGCGTTCGAGGAGATGATCAAGCTCGACTACCTCTACGTGACGAGCTGGTCGCTCGGACAGGACATCCGGCTCTTGATCCACACGCTCCCCGCGGTCGTGCGCGGCCGCGGCGTCAACTGAATGTGCGGGATCGCTGGGGTCGTCGGCCGGGCTGACGAGCAGCTGATCGGGCGCATGACGCGGACGATCGCGCATCGCGGTCCCGACGGCGAGGGAATCCGCGTCTTTGCCGGAGCCGACGACGGGCCGCCCGCCTCACTCGGCCACCGGCGCCTTGCGATCATCGACACGTCCGAGCGCGGTGCTCAGCCGATGTCGTACGCCGACGGCCGCTACTGGATCACGTACAACGGCGAGCTCTACAACTTCCGCGAGCTCCGTGCCGGGCTCGAGCGCGACGGCTTCTCGTTCCGCTCCGACTCCGACACCGAGGTGCTGCTCGCGCTCTACGCACGCGACGGCGAGGCGATGCTCGATCGGCTGAACGGCATCTACGCCTTCGCCATCTGGGACGACGCGCGGAAGGAACTGTTCCTGGTGCGCGACCGCCTTGGCGTGAAGCCGCTCTACTACGCGCAACGCGGCGACGAGCTCTACTTCGCCTCCGAGGTGAAGGCGCTGCTGCCTGCTCTGGGCCAGCCGTCGTTTCGGCGCGATTCGCTCGCCGACTTCCTCACCTTCCTCTGGGTTCCGGACCCGGACACGATCTTCGAGGGCATCTGGAAGATCCCGCCCGGTCATTGCGCACGCTTCGCGCGAGGGAAGCTCGACATCCGCGAGTACTGGGACACCAGCTTTGCGTCCGAGGCGCGGTCGGAGCGCGAGTGGGCCGACCTCGTCCGCGAGGGCGTGAGCGCGTCGGTGCGGCGCCAGATGGTCTCCGACGTCCCGCTCGGCGCGTTCCTCAGCGGAGGGATCGACTCGAGCGCAATCGTCGCGGAGATGACAGCGGCCACCGCGGAGCAGGTGACGACGTACACGGTCGGCTTCGCGCAGGACGACCTGAAGCACGAGATCGTGCCGGACGACCTCAAGTACGCACGCAGCGTCGGCAGGGAATTCGGTGTCGACTATCGCGAAGAGATCCTGCGACCGGACATCGTCGACCTGCTCCCGCGGCTGATCTGGCACATGGACGAGCCGGTCGCGGATCCGGCGATCATCTCGACCTTCCTCATCTGCTCAGCGGCGCGCGAGCGGCTCACGGTGATGCTGAGCGGCATGGGCGGCGACGAGATCTTCGCCGGATACCCGCGCCATCTTGCGGCCCGCCTCGGCATGTTCTCAGACGTGCTGCCGCCGAGCGCGCGAGCGCTCATCCGCCGAGGTGTCGAGAAGCGCGTCGGCCTCGGACGTCCGGGACGGCTACGCGGCCCGCGCAGGAACCTGCGCAAGCTCGTCAACGGACTCGAGCTCGACCCCGCGCAGAGATACCTCACGTACAGCTCGTACTATCGCCGCGACGAGCTCCAGCGGCTGCTCAGCGGCGACCTCCGCACCGAGCTCCGCGACCACAATCCGTTTCGCCGGCATCAGGCGTATCTCGAGCGGGTCTCCGGCGAGCACTGGCTGAACCAGATCCTCTACGTCGACCAGAAGACGTTCCTGCCGTGCCTCAACCTCGCGTACACGGACAAGATGGGGATGGCCGCGTCCGCGGAGGTGAGGGTTCCGCTGCTCGACGATGAGGTGGTTGCACTTGCGGCGCGGATCCCGCCCGAGCTGAAGCTGAAGCGGCTGACGCGCAAGTACATCCTCAAGCGCAGCATGGAGGGCGTCCTTCCCCACGGCGTGATCTGGCGCCCGAAGGCGGGCTTGGGCGCGCCCGTGCGCTCGTGGCTCGTCGGCGAGCTCAAGCCGCTCGTGGACGACCTTCTGTCGCCGGCCAACGTCGCTGCGCGCGGACTGTTCGACCCGGCAGAGGTCACGCGCCTGATCGCCGACAACGACACCGGACGCGCGGACAACGCGCTACGGATCTGGTCGCTGCTCACGTTCGAGCTGTGGCAGCAGCAGTTCCTCGATCCGGTCAGACGTCGGGAAGCGGCGTAGCGGCCTCCCGCGCGGGCTCCTCGAGCTTCAGCAGGTGTGTCAGCGCGAGCAGCATCGGCGCCTGTCCCCAGCGGAGGTGGGGAGTCCGGATCGTCCAGAAGCGCGTGCGCTGGAATGCGAAGGAGCCGTCTCGGCGCCGCATGTTGCCGAAGCCGTAGAGGAAGACGCGGCGCGCGGTCTCGGCAAGCTCCGGGTCCTCTGCGGCGAGGAGCGAGAATGTCTGGATGCCGGTGGCCACGCACTGGATGTCGATCGGATACAGCGACGTGTCGAAGTAGCGCGGCGCTCCGTCCGGCTGGAAGAGCCGGTCTCGGTAGAAGGCCGCGCCGCGCCGGAGCACCGCGGCGTCGGCCGCACCGATTCCGCACCTGCGGCAGACCTCGAGCGCCTCGAGCACGTAGCCCGTGTGATGGTTGTCGACCCAGCGGAGGTGCGGTCGCTCGCCGTAGGGCCACGAGCCGTTCGGCCGCTGACGGGTGACGGTGTACGCGACCGCGTCCTCCGCCGCGGCGGCGAAGTCCAACCGACCGGTCTCCCTCCAGAGCCGGGCGAGGACGGTCGCGACGAGCATGTTCGCGTTGTGAATCGGCGTGCGGTCGTCCACGAGGTACCCGAAGTAGGAGCCCGGGGGGTCGGGCGTCTGCGGCACGTGGCGCAGGAAGAAGTCACCGACTCCTGTTGCGCGCTCGAGGTACGCCGGGTCGCCCGTCGCCTCATGCGCGTCCAGGAGCGCAAGCCCGGCGAACACCGTCGCGATCGTGTTCGGGCTCCGGCGCGGGTAGAAGAACACCCGGGTCTGGACGTCGAAGTGATAGCCCCAGCACGGCTCCTCGAATCCCGGCGACCGCAGCGCC
>ORJL011044648.1_pt1 | contig 22227 bp, 17 predicted proteins | sample 1779941 | NCBI WGS metagenome assembly ORJL01 (sample SAMEA104232317, study PRJEB22302) | groundwater metagenome | biome: forest; feature: aquifer; material: groundwater | place: USA | collected 2011-08-07 | depth 5.8 m
AGTGCCAACCCAGACAACGTGACTGGCATCAATGAATGTTGTGATTGGATTAGTATATTGCCGGTTGATCCAGATGGTATTGAATGTTTGATTATTAATCGATAATAAATCAACAGAGCGATTAGTTAATACAGCAATGGTAGTGTCATTAAATAAGTTTAGAGATCGTACATACTTTGAGTGGAGAGAACCCGATCTGTTATCATCCGGCAAAAAGCGGCGAAAGACATTTTTCCTCTTTTCGAACAGATTCAATCCTTCAGACGTACCAATCCATAATTGTCCCTGCTTGTCTTCAATAATTGAGCTGATAGTATTACTACTTATACTTGATTGGTCGGAAGAGTTATTTTGGTAGTTTGTAGGGATAGTATGTTGTAGATCGTATTTGTAAAGACCACTATTCAAAGTACCAATCCAGTAGATTCCCTCATGATCTAGAATGATTGTTCTAATATAAGGTTCTTGTCTGTTGCTATTCTCATCAGGGTGTAAATTAAGATATGAGAATGTCTCTTTTTGTATTTCAAAGTGATTGAGTCCGTTTGTTGTTCCTATCCATAATTTGTTATTCCTATCCTCGTAAATAACTGTTACGTGATTGCTCGAAATAGAGGAAGTTTTTGAAGAATCATGCATGTAAGCAGTGAACTGGTCATTATCAATATTTAATTTATTTAATCCGCCTCTTTCAGTTCCGATCCAGAGAGTACCACGTGAATCTTGAAAGATACAGGTTATGGTGTTACAATTAATAGTCATACCTTTGCGCGGGTTGTTTCGATAGATGGTATAGGTATAGCCATCGTATTTATTGAGTCCATCATCTGTCCCGAACCACATGAAACCGTTGCGATCTTGGATAATTGCTCGTACAGTATTTTGAGAAAGACCTTGATTGGAATTGATAGTGATGGGAGGTGAGTACGTTTGTGCGAGAAGCAGTGAAGTAAACCACAAGGAGAATAACAAGAAAAACCTGATGTATGTTTGACACATCAAAGGGTTCCCTTAGCTAAAGGACGAACCAATTGCATGTAATATTTCTTGATAATCATCATTTGGATGTAGATCTACTCAAGTCACATGAATAATAGCACAATGTAATGAAATAGATTATTAGATTCAACATCATATAGTAAAACCGAGAAGACGGGGTAATGGGTTATTTCAGCATCAAGCAGAGTTGAGATTCAACCTTGTAACAGAATAGTTCAGTTGAATATTGATGAAAGGATATGTAATGTGCCTAATAAATTTAAGGGTGGTTCTCAATACTACCCCGGCTCCACACTGTGTCCTCGCAGCGTACTCAATCCTATTTGTTATTGTGGTTCTGCGAGGAGGCAGAACCGGGCGTAAAGGGTTTGAAGAACCACCATTAATATCGTGTAGTCTTGAAAAAAAATATTATCAATTATTCTTGATAGTACGCATCATCCTTTTTATGGAGTTTATTTCCTCAGTGACAAGTTCCGGCGCATAACCAATATATTTATCGGGAGTTAATGCAGATAACGATTTTTTTACTTGAAACGAAAGTTTACTTGTCTGGGCAAAGCGTTCAATATCTTTTTCTGTCCAGGGCTTTCCCTGTGTGAGTTCTTTAAGGAGGTGGTAAGCATTGGGGATTCGTTCGCGACGAAGGATTTGTTGAATCGGCTCGGCAAGCATTTCCCAATGTTCATTCAGTTCTTGCTTTAAGAACTCTTTATCCGGTTGAATGGAAGCGATTCCCTTATGAATATTTTTGTAAGCAAGAATTGAAGCACCGAACGAAACGCCAAGCCACCGTAAGACTGTGCTATCACTTAAATCTCTCTGAAATCGCGAAACAAGAATTTTTGATGAAATAAACTCTAACAACGAATTTGATATTCCAAGATTCCCCTCAGCATTTTCAAATCGAATAGGATTAATTTTTTGGGGCATTGTTGATGACCCTACGGTTCCGGGATCAAGTTTCAGGATAAGATATCCATCACTGATATATCCCCAGACATCCTGTGCGAAATCAAGGAGAATGCAATTAATATGTTTCAGAGATTGTAAAATATTTGAAAGACTGTCGTGTGGTTCGATTTGAGTGGTGATTGGATTGTATGTTAGACCGAGAGATTCAACAAATGATTTGCTGAATGTTCTCCAATCCACTTGTGGAAATGTTGCAACATGGGCATTGAAATTACCAACTGCACCGTTTAGTTTTCCCTCGATTGGTAGGGAAGCGAGACGGTGCATTTCTTTTGCAAGTCGTGAAGCAAAAACGATAAATTCTTTTCCCATTGTTGTTGGTACGGCATATTGTCCGTGTGTTTTTGCCGGCATTGCAACCCGTTTGTACGTAGTTGAGAACGCACATAATGAATTAATTATGCTTGTTAAAACAGGAATAGTATGTTGTTGTAATCCATTCCTAACCATTAATGCTGTTGCCAAATTATTAACGTCTTCCGATGTGAGACAGATATGAATCAACTCAAGTCTATCACTCAACGTTGTTGAACTAAATCGTTTCCGTAGATACAATTCAACTGCCTTTACATCATGCTCGGTCTTTTTCCCCCCATTGAGTCCCGGTACACCTATTTTTTCAATTTTCTTAATGTACTGAGCATCGCGTGGTTGAAAATCAAGGTACGCCGAGCGAAGCATTTTTCGTTCCGGCTGAGTGAATTTAACTAACTTAACTTTTTCCAACGCAAGGAGATATTCTATTTCTACCTGTATGCGAAGGCGAATAAATTTTTGCTCCGAAAAACAATCGGCTATTTCACTTACTTCATTGGCATAACGTCCGTCAAGAGGTGAAAGTGCGTTAAGGTTCATCATAATGATCTCATAATTGTTTGGTTGCGTTCCTTGCCAACTGAAATAATACTAATTCGTTTCCGAAGTTTTTCTTCTATGAATGACAAGTATACTATTGCCTCAGAGGGAAGATTTTCATAGGATGTGATTTCACTGATACTCTTTTTCCAGCCCTTAAATGTTTTGTAAACAGGAGTGCAACGTTGCAGTTGTTCAATATTAGGCGGGAAGCTATCAATCGTTACTCCATCGAGAGAATATGCAACACAAACATGTATTTCGTCAAGTTTATCAAGGACATCAAGTTTTGTAATAACAATCTCAGTAGGACTGTTTATCATTACTGCGTATTGTAATGCAACCATATCTAACCAACCGCAACGTCGTTTTCTCCCCGTTGTTGAACCGAATTCATTTCCTTCTGTTTGGAGAAATTCTCCAGTTTGATCAAACAATTCTGTTGTAAATGGTCCGCCGCCTACACGGGTTGTGTATGCCTTCGCGATTCCTATGCTTCGTGTAAAAGGGACTTCCAATCCGCTACCCGTTCTAATCCCTGCAACGCCTGTATTTGATGAGGTGACGTACGGATAAGTTCCAAAATCAATATCTAAAAGTGCGCCCTGTGCTCCTTCAAACAATAATCGTTGATGCTTTTCCTGATAAGCCTTATGAAGATATAAAGCAATGTCAGTTGCATAGGTCTGCAACTGTTTGCCGCTTATATCAAGCCAATTGAGAATTGAACCCTCATTAAAATAATGAACAGGGTGGAGGAACTGCCCAAATGATTTTTGATTCTTGAATGTTTCTGAAAATTCTTCAGCAGATATTTTGTAGTAGTGTTGAAACAGTGATGTTGTGCGTTCTAATTCTCTGCTCAAGAGATCTTTCAATCGTTCCCGGGAACCATAAATAACATCACATAAGCGAATACCTGATCTGCTTATCTTTGCGGTATAAGCGGGACCAATACCCTTCATTGTTGTACCGATCTTAGCAATGTATTCCTGAACTGTATCTAACGCAAGATGATGAGGAAGAATGAGATGGGCTCGGTCGGAGACTTTCAATCTTTTCTCATTAATTTCAATGTCCTTTGATTGGAGCGCTTCAATCTCGTTCATGAGGCTAGTCGGATTAAGGACAACACCATTTCCGATTACATTTATTGATGAAGGTTGAACGATTGTTGAGGGAATGAGATGAAGGGCAAGTTTTTCACCGTTTAGGTAAATGGTATGTCCGGCGTTATCGCCTCCCTGACATCGTATTCCGATATCATGAAGAGGGGAGAGGTAATCAATGATTTTTCCTTTCCCTTCGTCGCCAAATTGTAATCCATACACTGCCGTTGCTGATGCTTGATTGTTCATGCTAATAGTCTTTTAAAATGTATTACGAAATATTGTTATGATAATATGCTTCAACATCGTTCCATCCGATATCAGTTCGATAGTGCAAATTATTTCCCTCGATATGAACTGTTGAAATTGCCGCATAGGCATTCTGTCGTGCTTCAGTGATACTTTCTCCTTCTCCAACGATACTAAACAACCTTCCACCGTTAGCTACGAAGCTTTCCGCTTTCAAACTCATTCCTGCTCCAAGTACATGAACACCGGGTATATCCATTGCCTCAACAAGACCAAAGATACGACTTCCTTTATAAGTAGAGCTTTCACCAGGATAGCCGCGAAGCGCACCGACAACACACACGCGTTGTTTAGAGTTTATTTGCAAATCGATATTATCGAGTCGTTTATCTAACGCAGCAGTGATAAGTTCAAAATAATCCGTATCAATCGAAGGGAGCACAACGTGACACTCAGGGTCGCCCCAACGTGCATTAAACTCAATGACGTAAGGCTTCCCATTGACAACAATTCCACCTATATAAAGAATGCCTGTGTACGGAATACCTTCTGTTTCCATTCCTTTAATCGTTCGCTTTATCATCGTCTCTTCGATAAGGCTTGAGTAAGGAGTAGCTATACATGTTGGTGATACTGCGCCCATTCCACCTGTTTGATCTCCTGTATCAAATGTATTTACTCTTTTATGGTCTTGTGCCGGGTGGAATACTTTGTATGATGTGCCATCGCTGATAGCATATGAAGAGAACTCTTTCCCGAAAAGTCCTTCCTCAATAAGAAACGTTTCTCCGGCAGTACCGAATGTTTTCATTTGCTTGATGCATGAAATAGCCTCATCAAGACTTGTTGCACGTAAAGCACCTTTGCCAGCACATAGTCCGGTTGCTTTAATAAACAACACTGTGCTTGGGTATTTCCTGTAATGCGAAGTGACATATTCAATCGCAGGGGCTTCGGAAGTGAACGACATAAATTCCGCCGTTGGAATATCATGTCGTTTCATAAACTCTTTCGACCAATTTTTATCCCACTCAATTCTTGCCGCTTCACGTGTTGGACCAAATACCTTGAATCCATGTTCTTTCAAAAGATCAACAGTACCTGAGGCAAGTGCATCATCCTGCGCAACATCAATGAGATCGGGGTTATATATTTGGGCTATTTTAAGAAGAGATTGGGGATCGTTAAGATTGCAATTTCTGTCTACGATAACTTCTTTCGTCCTGCGGAACGCTATAAAATCGTTCCCCGGTGCAACAATGATTCGTTGTACATGTCTACTCTTTTCGTAAGCGCGTGAGAGGGCATGCCCTCTTGCTCCCCCATCTATTATCAAAACAGTATTCGACATGACTATGCTAACCGTTCAAGTTTTCTTCGTTGAGCAAATTCTACTGCCTCCGAAATATCTGTTGGGTATTCTCCTGTCATGCACGCTGAACATATACCATTGCCGAGAGTTTTAGACATATTTTCTACCGGTTGATAATATAATCCGTCAAGGTCGAGTTCTTTTGCAATAACATCAATTGGTTTATTATCTTTTGCAATGAGTTCTTCTTTTAAAGGAAAATCAATTCCGTAAAAGCAAGGAAATCGGCGCGGGGGAGAGTAAACAGCAAGATGAATTTCTGTTGGTCTGTAAGAACGAATCAACTTAACTACTTTTCTCATTGTTGTTCCCCGCACAAGACTGTCTTCAACAAGCAGGATTTTCTTCCCTTCAATAACTTGTCGAATTGGAGTAAGTTTTAATTCAAGTGCAAGTTCGCGTTTTTCAATCGAAGGCATAATAAATGTTTTGCCGCTATACCTGTTTTTAATTAACCCCATTTCAAACGGGACATCTAATACTTTGCTCATTTCAATTGCCGCTACCATAGCTGAATCCGGGATAGGAATAATGACATCAAAATTCTTATCATTAATAGTCAGCGCTAATTCTTTGCCAAGCTTTTTCCTGATATCAAAGATCCATTGGTCTTGAAATGTTGATTCAATTCTTGAAAAATACGTAGCTTCAAATTCACATGCCGCCTCTTTTCCTTGTTTGATGAACTTGCGATGAACATTCATGTCATTATCGATAAATATCGCTTCACCATGCTTGATATTTTGCAGATTATTATAATCTAACGATTTCAATGCGACAATTTCTGAAGCAATGGCATAACACCGTTTTCCGTCAACTTCTTTTTCTCCAAGAATAAGAGGTTTAATTCCATTGGGGTCTTTGAACGCAAACAGTCCTTTTCCCCAAAAGTATCCAACGATTGCAAATCCGCCGATAACTTTATCATACACAGAAGTTAGTGAATCAAAGAACATATCCGGTAGGAGGAATTGATGAGGATTAAGTTTTTTCTCAAGTTCACTTGCAAGAACATTCAAGATGAGTTGCGAGTCACAATCTTCGGGAATTGCTTTATGCAAACTTCCTATCGAATACCGCTCAACGGATTCAAAATTAACTACATTACCATTGTGCGCTAAACTAATTCCTCCGCAAGAATTCGTATAAAAGGGTTGAACTGAATCACTTGCCCCGACTGTTGGATACCGAACATGACCAAGTGCAACTGATCCTTTCAAACCTGCCATATCTTCTTTTGAAAAAACATCCTGAACTAAATGAACATTTTTCAGGCTGTCTTTTTTCAGACCACTTTTCTTACTGTAATTTTTATGTCCGTCATTCGTATGAATGCCGGCGGCATCCTGCCCGCGATGTTGTAAATTTTGTAATCCGAGGAATACTTCCTGAGAGGCTTTTGCCGTTCCTATAATTCCGATAACACCGCACATAGATTATTTTCTTTTCTAGTTGTGAATAGATTATTATTCGTATTCGATTGTAGCAGGAGGCTTCTGACTGATATCATAAAGCACTCTGTTCACACCCAGCACTTCGTTAATTATTCTATTAGAAACATTGCCGAGAAATGATGCAGGGAGTTTTGCCCAATCTGCCGTCATTGCATCAATACTTGTTACTGCACGAAGAGTGATGACATAGTCATACGTGCGCCCATCGCCCATGACGCCTACTGATTTTATAGGGAGCAATGCGGCAAACGCCTGCCAGACTTTTTTATATAAACCTGTCTTTTTCAGTTCTTCAATAAAAATATAATCTGTTTCCCGGAGAATGCGTAATCGATCATTTGTTATTTCGCCAAGAATCCGTATAGCTAAACCGGGACCCGGGAAAGGATGTCTATCTAATAATTCGTCAGGAATATTGAGTTCTCTGCCAAGCGTGCGTACTTCATCCTTGTAAAATTCGCGAAGCGGTTCAATAACGCGTAATTTCATGTTCTTGGGAAGTGTGACGTTATGATGGCTTTTTATTTTTGCAGTATGGAGTGATGTTTGTGCGCTTTCAATTCTATCGGGATAAATTGTGCCTTGACCCAGAAAACGAATGCGCGGATGTTTCTTTTCTAACTCCTTAACCGTTTTATCAAATACTTCGATGAATGTGTGTCCGATGATGTGGCGTTTTTCTTCAGGGTCAATTACACGATGAAGTTTTTTTAAGAATAATTCTGATGCATCAACTGTCAAGAAATGTTTAAACTTTAATACTTTTTTAAACATTGATTCAACTTCAATGACTTCATTCTTTCTGAGCAATCCGTGGTTAATAAATACACAATAAAGTTTCTCATGAATTGCCTGATGGATAAGTGTCGCCGCGACCGAGCTATCAACACCGCCGGATACTCCCATAATAACGGAATCATTTCCAACGGTACCGCGAATTTCGCGTATGATAGAATCGGCACGATCTTCTACTCGCCATGTACGTTTTGAATCGCACACAGAAAAGATAAAATTCTTAATAATTTTAGATCCATGAAGCGTGTGGACAACTTCCGCATGGAACTGGATGCCGTAATATTGTTTTTCAATATGTTCAAATGCCGCTATAGGACAGTGATTTGTTGATGCAAGGACTGAAAAGCCTTTGGGAAGTTCTGTAACGATGTCAGCATGGCTCATCCAAACTTGCTCTGTTTTCGTTAACCCTTTTAGTAATTTGCCTTGCGTTGTAATTGTAATATGCTTCGAGCCAAATTCCTTCATCTTGCTGTGCGAAACTTTTGCGCCAATATGCTTACCTATGAGTTGCGCACCATAACAAATTCCAAGAATTGGGATGCCAAGATTGAAGATTGATGAATCCATCAATGGAGCCTTTTCATCATAGACGCTTGCAGGACCGCCTGAAAGAATGATTCCTTCCGGTTTCAACTGAGATATCTGTTCTGCCGTAATATCAGATGGAGCTATTTCTGAAGCAACGCCAAAATCTCTCACTCTTCGCGCAATGAGATGACAATATTGACCGCCAAAATTCAGGATTAGTATCATATTATGTACACAGGAGAGAGAGTGAGTTGGTATGAATTGCTTTTTTTAGTTCCATTCCTATACGTTCACCGTAACTCAATGATTGCCCATAAAGGTAACCGGAATAGGGAGTGAATAGAGTACCGGGACTGCCGGGTATTCTCATGCTTACATCAAACACAACGATATCTTCTTTTCCTTCTTCTGCTATTACCGATGCTTGCAGTGCAAATGGACCAATAATACCGGGCTTATGTTCCTTTTGTGTCGTTGTAACAAATCGTTCTCCGAGAGTAAAAATCTTTTCTAATAACGATTCTTTCACTGTAACCGCATAATGACCCGTTTCAATCATCTTCGGTTTTAAATATCGGAGTGTTTCAATTTGTTCATTTGCCGGTAAGCGAAGAATTCCGTCTAAATTGGTTTGTCTTCGTGTATCTGTTCCCATGAGTTCAAGTCTTTGTGTAAGCGGACTGTAGAAAAAATTAAAATTAACGTGTGCACCAACTGCGTATTCTTCGATGACAGCTTTATCAAGTCCCGCCTGTGTAATTGATTTTGATGTTAACAATTCAACAGACTTTTGTTTGTAGTCTTCATAACTTGAGCAAAGAAAAAATGCACGTTCATACCCGCGTTCCGCCTCCGAAACTTTAACAATGACCAATCGGTCTATCGTGCGTGGATTTTTAAAAAGGACGGGGGTTCTGATACCCGCTTTTTTCAAGAGGTAATATTGATTTTTAGGAACATCCCGTTCTTCAAGTTTAACCATATCGCGTGTTCCATAAATCGGGACAAGAAAATCATTCTCAATTTTCTCGTAATCACAGTAAACCCAGAAATATCGATTGTGAATGACTATTGAATTTCGTTTACGTAATTCTTTTTGAATTGATGCTTTTGTAATATCTGCAAAATCATCAAGTATAATTACATCATCTATGAAACCGATTCCATCTCTTTTCTTGTAATAGGTATCATACGTTTTTTCACGTCCTCGTTTACAAATTACTAACGTCTTAAAACCATTCAACGATGCCCCTCGGCAAACATCTAAAGCAGAGTGCCCACCAAGTACGGCAATGGTTATATTATTGCTATCATAGGATTTTAGAATCTTTGAGATTTGAGCCCTGGTAATCATCGTATCTTATCCAAGGACTTTCTCAAGAGATTTTGTTTTGATGGCGGTTTTAATTTCACAGGCAATTCTTCTTCCGGTTGACATTGGCTCGTCATATTTAAGCCACGTATAAGGGCTTCCATAAACATAAGGGTTGGTTCCTGCTACAATTCGGGCAGATATTTCAAACACATAAATATCTTCTTCGGGAGTGAGGATAGTTTCAAGGCAAAATGGTCCAAAAAGCCCCGGTGGAGCTAATTTCATAGATTCCCTGACTACCGACTCACCTAACTCAATTAAACGCGACAGAAACGATTCTCGAACGACTACGGGTATATTTCCAACGATAACATAACTTGGGTCAATATTTGGTAACACAATCTGGTCTCTTGCTGAAATCCTTCCAAGCGAATCCACATTGCTTTCATAACGGATATCGCATCCCATGAATTCAATCTCTTTTGTAAGAGGGGAGTAGAAAAAATGGACAAAGAGAGGTACGCCAATAATGTATTCCTGTATGACATGCTCTCTCCCGGGGTATGGCTTTATTTTTCTCTTGAAATCTTTTTCATCGCGGGCAAGAAAGTACCCTTTTCCGCCCCCCGCTCCCATAAATTTAATAATAACAAGGCGGTCTATTTCGTGAGAGTTCTTAAAGACCATTGGTAATTTACACCCTGATTGTTTTAACCATTCACGTTCAAGATGCCTGTCAGATTCCCATTTTAGTATTTCTTTATTTCCGAAATACATAATATTGAGTTCTTCTACTACTTCATATCCCATGTACGTAATAAATGAACCGTGAGGGATAATAATAGCATTTTTCTTCTGTAATGTTTCTTGCAATGAAGGAAATTCGCTATAGGAATCGACACTGATAATTTCATCGGCAACCCCGAACATCGTGTATGGTCGCTCGTGCCCCTTTTTACAAATGGCGATGGTCTTAAATCCTTCGTCATGCGCTCCTTTTAAAATTTGTAGAGCGGAATGCGAGGCGATTGTTGCTATGGTATAATTTCGGCGTGCCATTTGATGTTATGAGTTTGTTAAGGTATTGTTAAGATAATGTTAAGTTTTGAAAGGGGGATAAAAATTGTGACAACTTTCGGGGAGAGTTGTATCGAAATAAAGTCGGTAAAGGAGAGAATTTAATTGAAAATGGCAATCTCATTGCAAATTCAAAAAATAAAAACGTAGTTCATTGTCAGCTTTTTACGTTACGAATAATTTTCGTAAATTAAAAATTATTCAATCATTATTTCAACTATGCCGAAAAGAAATTTTATACAAATCATAATGGGTTCAAAATCTGATTTTGATTTTTGTAAAAAAATCGGATCTGTTCTCGAATCCTTCGCAGTCGATCACCAATACAGAGTAGCTTCTGCTCACAAAACCCCCAAAAAAGTCCTCTCAATTATTCAAAGTGACATTGATGATGTCAATCTCGTCTACATCACAACTGCCGGTCGTTCCAATGCACTTTCAGGATTTATTGACTCCAACACAATCCGCCCTGTAATAGCTTGTCCGGTCTATTCTGAAAAGTTTTCAGGTGCAGACATATTTTCTTCTTTACGAATGCCCTCCGGATCTGGACTAATGACTGTTTTAGAACCTGAAGCAGCGGCACTTGCGGCTATAAAAATTCTCTCGCTAAATGATAAGGCGCTTCAAATCAAACTAAAACAAATGCAAAACGAACAGCAACAAGCAATTGAACTTGGTGATGCAGAAGTGGTAGCGTATGGGAAGCGTTAAAGATTTACAAATAATCAAAACGGCAGGTGAAACCTCTACAGGGGTTGGGCGCTTTCATTTCTCCGACAGATATTCTGTATTTGATTGGGGCGAAATGCCCGACCATATTCCAAATAAGGGTGCGGCTCTTTGCATAATGAGCGCATTTTGTTTTGAACAGGCTGAGAAACTTAATGTTAAAACACATTACCGCGGATTAACAACAAAAGAGGGTAAGAATGTTCGAGTTGCTGAACTTACCGTACCCACTGATATGATGGAAGTTGATTTGGTAAGGGTAGTAAAACCTCAATATTCCAATGGTAATTATGATTATTCAGCATACACACCGGAGTTGAATAATTTCTTAATTCCCCTTGAAGTTATATATCGAAATGGGTTACCGCAAGGTTCAAGTTTCTTTAAGCGTCTGGAAAGGGGAGAAATTCGTTATCAGGACTATGGTCTGGAGCATGCTCCGAAAGAAGGGGAGCGATTGAAATCTCCTATTTTTGATATGAGTACCAAGTTGGAAGCAAAAGACCGCTATATTTCATGGGAAGAAGCCAAACGGATTTCTGCATTAACACCCGAAGAATTTAAAGAAATAGAATCTGTTCTAACAAAAATAAATTCACTTATTACTCAAATAGCTCACAAAGCGAATTTAGTGAATGAGGATGGAAAAATAGAACTTGCATACAGTCCACAACGAACGTTAATGGTAGTTGATGTTATTGGAACATTAGACGAATGCCGCTTCACATTTGACGGATTCCATGTAAGTAAAGAAGTAGCCCGTCAGTTTTATATCGGTACCCCATGGCACAAACATGTTGAAGAAGCCAAACAGATGGCAATTCAACAAAAAACAACGGAGTGGAAGAAACTCTGCCAATCGCAACCTACAAAACTTGAACCTGCATTAGTTGAAATTATTTCCCACCTTTATACGTCCACTGCAAATGCGTTCCTTGAGCGAACGTTGTTTGATTCGCCGCCTCTCAGTGAGGTAGTTGAGCGATACACGAAGTGGATGAAACGAGCGGCTCAACAATAATCTCTATTCCAGATGAATCAGATACCACTTTTTAAGCCGCATAGTAACCCGATGAATGTAGTGTGTTTTGGTTCAGGAACAGGATCGACTCTTGAAGCGCTCCTCGAAGAGCAAGTGTCTCAAGAAAAACGGGGAGTTCCGCTATTCAGAATCAGGGCAGTTGTTGTCAATCAAGAGTGCCGTTGCATAGATATTGCACAGAAATTGGATATTCCCCTTTTGTATCTGAATAGGAAAGAATATTTCTCCAATCATAGTAAACCACTTAATGATTTGGCAACCGCAGATGAATATGATGAAAATTTACTGCAAGGTTTGTTAATCCTTTCTCAAAAACTTGAATTTTCAATCGATTTCATAGCCTTAACAGGTTATTCTTCAATTCTTCGGGGTGCAATTCTTACAGCCTTTCATCATAGAATCATTAACAGTCACCCCGCCGACCTTTCTGTACGTAACGAAAGCGGAGCACGAACATATGCAGGTGTTTATGGCTCTAAGGCAATTCTACTGCCACTAATTAATGGGGAGCATGCTACCAAAACGTGCATTCATCTTGTTACCGGCAAAGTAGATGGAGGGGAAATTCTCGTCAGTTCAAAACCACTGAAATTTCTCCCTAATGTTAAATCCGTTGTTGCAATGCAGGATTCTGCTACGAAAGAAATTGCGTTGAAAGCTATTGCCTGTTATCATCAAGAATTGCAGAAACGATTATGTGATTTTTCTGCATACATAACTGCCATTAATTTAATTGCATCAGGGAGATTATCTCTCGGTGATGTGTCCGATCCATGCCCGGTTTTTCTTGATGGAAAATTACTTCCCTATGAAGGCGTAAATCTTGAGCAAACAACAATTTGAATAAATTTTGTAACCAATGAATTCGTATAAAAAAGATTTTCTCGATTTTCTCTTTGAGACTCAAGCCTTAAAGATTGATTCCGAATACCGCCTTAAAAACAAAAGATTATCCCCCTATTTTGTAAATATCGGTGAGTTTAACCACGGAGTTGCTCTTAAAAAACTTGGTGATGCGTATGCGGCACAAATAGCTTCTTATTTGGATTCAACAGGTCAAAACGTTGAATTGCTTTTTGGCCCATCTTACAAGGGAGTACCAATCGTTGTGGCAACTTCAATGAGTCTTGCAGAAAAAGGAAGAGATATAGGAATCGCTTTTAACAGGAAAGAGGCGAAAACACACGGAGAGATTGGCGATAATAAGAACTCTCAAAAATCAATTATCGTTGGGCGCGAAATACGAGATAATGACAGAATCATCATCCTTGATGATGTGCTGACGACGGCTGAAACAAAGTATGAAATGATTGATTTTCTTAAGAATCTCGCATCATCTGTTACCATACTTGCAATCATTATTGCGGTAGATAGACAGGAAGTAGGGATTGATGGAAAGAATGCCGTAGAAGAAATAACAGCAATAACAGGAATTCCTGTTATACCCGTCATAAACAGCTATGACCTGTTCAGCTATTTGCAATCACGAAATGATATTGATGCACGAACTCTCAACAAAATATCAATGTATATGAGAGTGTATGGAACTCAAACACTGAAAAAACAATTAGGTACAACACGAATGCAAACTATCATACAAACACCAAATAGCATTATCCCTGCATGTGATATTCCCACAAAAGAAGAATATGAAGAACTTATCAAACAAACTCATGATATTGATAAAATTGGTGGTTACAAGCTTGGGTTTGAACTTGCTTTGCAATATGGTTTACCGGAACTTGTTGCCATAGCCAGAAAATACACAAATAAACCGCTCATTTATGATCACCAAAAAGCGGCAACTGATATCCCTGATAAGGGCAAGGAATTTGCTCGAGTGTGCAAAAACTCAGGGATTGATACAGTTATCCTATTCCCTCAGGCAGGACCTGAAACAGAACGGGCTTGGATTTATCATGCGATGGAACAGGGACTAAATGTTATTGTAGGCGGAGTAATGACACACAAAGCATACAGAGTAAGTGAAGGTGGATTTATTTCTGATACAGGAGCGATGGAAATTTATCGAATTGCGGCAAGAGCGGGAGTAAATAACTTTGTAGTACCGGGAACGAAATTAGAACTGATAACATCGATTAAAGAAATCATAGAGTCTGAAGGTATATCGCCTACATTTTACTCACCGGGATTCTTTACGCAAGGTGGCGATGTAGCAGCTATTAAAAATCTACTTGGTGAACGAATCCATGTCATTGTTGGTAGAGAAATCAACTCCGCAGTGGATAAGAAACAGGTTGTTTTAGATATTATTCAGAAATTTTAATGAAATATGATTGACCCACACGTTCATTGTAGAGATTGGGAAGAAAGCCACAAAGAAACTGTCGCTCATGCATTGCATGTTGCAGAACGGGCAGGTGTTTCAGCTATTTTTGATATGCCTAATACTAAACCTGCAATAGTTTCTTATGAAATAGTGAAGCGAAGGTTGGAACATGCAAAATCTGCTCAAAGTAAAACATTTTATGGCGTATATATTGGGCTTACTTATAATCCAAAGCAAATAGAAGAGGCAGTAAGAACATTTGGCGAATTCTCCCCATCCGTAGTTGGTTTTAAGATGTATGCGGGTCATTCAGTAGGCAATCTTGCAATGCCCAATGAAGAGGATCAAAAAAGAACGTATAAAATTCTTGAAGAATTGGGTTACAAGGGAGTTTTGGCAGTTCATTGTGAAAATGAAAAATTCATGAAGCCGGAACTGTGGAATCCCCAAGACCCTATCTCCCACACAAAAGTTCGCTCACCGGAAGTTGAAATTAATTCAGTACGTGACCAAATTGCATTTGCCTCTGAATCTAATTTTAGCGGGACACTACATATTGCACATATTTCCCATCCCGATTCTGTTAATTTGGTGATACAGGCACGAAAAGACACATCCTTAAAAATTACTTGTGGCGTTACGCCACATCATTGCCTTCTAAGCAGTGATTTATCAAATAATTCTGATGGTTTGTTGTATAAAGTAAATCCACCTTTAAGAACACAAGAAAGTGCTGATGCTATGTTGGAGCATCTTCGTTTAGGTGCAATAGATTTTGTGGAAACGGATCATGCTCCGCATACATTGTTTGAGAAAATGAATGCTCCGTACTTGTCAGGTTTTCCGGGATTGCCGTTTCTTCCTTTTTTTGCCCAGTTCTTGGAATTGCAAGGCTTCACTGAACAGCATATCAGAAAGTGTATGCATGAAAGGGCTTGTGAAATATTTCAGATAGATATTCCAAATCTGGCACTGTCAACAGATTATGATTTAGCAAAAGAGTATGAGGTTGATGTTTATGCAGAAGTTCGAAAAAGAATACGGGAAGCGTTTTAAAACGGAATGTATAAATCAATTCGTCCATATCTCTTTTCTTTCGAGCCTGAAACTGTTCACGATGGATTGCGTGCCCTTGCTGAAATTATTTCGGCTTTCTCAGTTGATTATTTCATTGAACGATTCTATCACTTTGAGCATCCACTTTTACAAACGACTGTTGCAGGGATGCAATTTAAGTCACCCGTAGGTTTGGCGGCAGGATTTGATAAAAACGCAGAGATGTTACCCTTAATGAAATCGCTTGGTTTTGGCTTTTTAGAGATTGGATCAGTAACTGCAAAAGCAACGAAAGGAAATCCCAAACCGAGGATATTCAGACTACCGGATGATGAGGCTGTTATTAACAGGATTGGGTTGAGTAATATTGGTGTAGAAAAAATCACGAAAAGGTTAGGGAAGAAAAAATCAACTTTACCTATTGGAGTAAATATTGCCAAAACGAATGATAGTTCAATTATCGGTAAAAACGCTATCGAGGATTACTTCTTTTCGTACGAGAAAGCAATCGGGGTTTGTGATTACATCGTCCTAAATATCAGTTGCCCAAATACGGGGGATGGTAAAACATTTGAGAATCCGGATTCGCTTGATGAATTGCTTTCAGCTATTCAATGCAGGAGCATGGGGCGAAACATCAGTAAACCACTTTTTTTGAAAATTTCAGCTGACCTGCCTTTCGATAAAATAAATGGCTTGATTGAAGTCGCACAGAAGTACAATGTAACAGGCTATGTAGTAAGTAACACAACATTGGACAGGAAAGGGTTGCAAACAGACCAGCAAACTCTTGTAAATATAGGCAACGGCGGTTTGAGTGGTGCACCACTCAGGAAAAAATCTACCGACCTTATACGCTACATTTACAAGAATTTTGGACAACCAATCATTATTGGTGTGGGTGGAATATCATCTGCAGAGGATGCGTACGAGAAAATTAAGGCGGGAGCATCTTTAGTACAAATTTATACTTCACTCATCTATCAAGGTCCTTCAGTAGTCCGAACAATGAATATGGGATTAGTTAGTCTTCTGGAACAAGCGGGGTATAAATCAGTTCAAGAAGCAGTGGGAAGCGAAACAGAATAACAGGAATTTAAGAAAAATCACAAAAAGGAAGAAAGGTAACGATATGAATCACATTATTAGCACGAAACAATTTCTCGATAAACACATTCTTTCCGATTTATTTTCGCTTGCAGATCAAATGGAACAAAGAGATCGAGAGCGTAAGTTAGTAAAAACACTTGATGGCAGGGTGTTAGCTTGCATTTTCTATGAACCGAGTACTCGTACCCGGTTTTCTTTTGAATCGGCGATGCTAAAACTTGGGGGAACGACAATAACAACGGAAAATGCCACACAGTTTTCTTCTGTAACAAAAGGTGAGACACTCCACGATACTATAACCGTAATAAGTCAATACGCTGACGTTATTGTACTCAGACATTATGAGGAAGGATCAGCAAAAATAGCCTCGGAAGTTTCAAGCGTTCCCGTCATTAATGCAGGGGATGGAACAGGGGAGCACCCGACTCAAGCGTTGTTAGATTTGTACACAATTCAGAAAGAATTTGGCAGAGTTGATAATCTCAAAATTGCGCTTGTGGGGGATCTGCTGTATGGGAGAACGATTCATTCACTTCTTAATCTTTTAGCTCTTTATAAAGGCATTGAACTTTATCTGGTAGCCCCCGAACAGCTAAAACTTCCCACACGTTACAAAGAAAATCTTACCGAAAATAACATCAAATTTCATGAATTAAAAGATCTTCATGATGTTGCGGGCTTGGCGAATGTTATCTACATGACAAGGGTACAGCGTGAGCGATTCTCAGACAAAGAAGAATATGAGAAATTAAAAGATTGTTATATCATCAATAATGATATGATGAAAACACTTCAAAAAGATGCAATTATTTTGCACCCGTTACCGAGAGTCAGCGAAATATCTGTTGAAGTTGATATTGATAAACGTGCGGCGTACTTCCGTCAGACAAGAAATGGTTTATATATACGAATGGCTTTGCTGGAAAATATTGTGAAGTGAAGTAGGAACAAGGTTAAGTGAATACAGTATGATTGTAGTAGTTTATTATCACCATTTTGAAATTTAAAGTGCTATTTAACCTAAAAAAATGATAACACACCCCTGCCCCTCTCAAGAGGGGACTATAAATTTATTGAATGTAAAATTGCTGTTTTAAACTGGCAGCATTGAGTAAAGGGGATAGTCACTTTCATATAAAAGGCGATTATGGAACAGATTAGAAATGAGCGAAGCACCGTTCTGAAGTAATTACCATTGCCATGTTACGTTCATTTACGGCATCAATAACCTGATGGTCATTGACAGAACCGCCGGGCTGGATGATGGCTGTTACACCATGTTGAGCCATTAAATCCACAGAATCTCTAAATGGAAAGAAGCCATCCGAGGCACAAACAGCCCCTTCCAACGGGTTATGTGATAGTTGATCGCGCATACATATTCCGTTGCCAACGATTGAACCATAGGGAATTCCTTCTCTGTCCATTGCTTTTTGGTATGCTTTAATAATGGCGTATTCCACTGCACCTACTCGCTCCGTTTGTCCCGTGCCAATGGAAACAGTCAAACCATTTTTGACAAAGATAACAGCGTTACTGCGAACACCCATTGCTACATACCACGCTGTAAGTAAATCTTGAATCTCATTTTCAGTAGGCTTTCTGGCAACAGTGTGTTCGTGGGAAATATTCTGATTATCTGTTTTTGTAACCGAAGAATCAAATACTAAATCTTCACTGCTCCTGATATGTGTTAAGTATGGTTCCTGAACGATTACTCTTCCAGATGGGAGCATTTTGAGATCGAATAATTCGTGTGTATCATCCCCAACAAATTTTGGGAGGGATTCAAGTCCGGAAAAAATAATAATACGTAAATCTTTCTTGGTTTGAAGGATTTCAATTGCGCCTTCTTCAAACTCCGGAGCAGCAACAACCTCAATGAAGGAACGGACAATTTCTTCAGCCGTCGCTTTATTGACAATTGTATTGAAAACAACAATGCTCCCAAAAGCTGAGCGTGAATCGGCATCTCTGGCAGAGGCATATAAGGCAACAAGGTCTTCATTGGATGTTTGGGTAGCAAAACCGGAGGGATTGGCATGTTTCATAACAATAACAGAAGTTTTCTTGAAATACTTCAGGATATCAAATGCCCGAGTGAGATCCATGAGATTTGTCGATGAAAGTCCTTCTTTTCCTGATTTCAGTAACTTTATATCAACGATTGGATTGGTAGTGTTAATAATGTTTTGAGGATGGTATAATGCCGCCGCCTGATGTGGATTTTCACCATATCGTAAATCTGATTCTTTTTCTAATGAAAGCTGTATCGATTCGGGAAAAAATTTCTTATTTGATTTCCGGTAGATTGTTTTTAATTGACTTAGGTTAGTAGCCATTATATGTCATGATAAATTAAGTCCGGGAAGGACGTCTTTGTTAAAATCTAAATGAGAAAAATAGTCTGCAATTGTTTTTCGATACATAGCGACGACTGACATCGCTTTTTGTGCCAGCTCAAATCTGTATCTAATGTCAATTCCGTTATGTTTTCGGAGCTGGTTGATAAAATCTCCATACTGCTCCGGTGAGGTTAAGACGGCAATGCGGTGCCAATTCTTAGCGGCTGCCATAATCATGCTTGGTCCGCCAATGTCTATGTTTTGACGGGAAAGTTCGTGGTTTGCCTCGGGAAGATTAATAAGCTCTTCAAAAGGATAGAAATTGCATACTACCAAATCGAAATAAACGCCGGATGAACCTGTAAGTTCTCTCATCTCTTTTTCGATATATTGTTTATGAGCTTCATTCGCAGGTTCTGCCAGCAATCCGGAAAAGATTTTAGGGTGTAGAGTCTTAACCAGACCGCCCTGCATTTCAGGTGTTTGGGTAAATTCATCAATTGAACGAAAATGCACTAGTTTGGTTTCACCGAGAATCTTTTTTAGCTCCTGTCCCGTTCCGCCGGTGGCGAAAAATTGTAATTTGGAATTATGCTCTATCAAGGATTCAATCAGGAAATCTAATCCTTGTTTCTTAGAAACGCTGACTAAGGTATTGTTTATAGAAACGATATCGGGGAGATTATTTATTTTTGAGGTTGAAATCATAGTTGCAAGCTTGTATAAAATAAATATACAAATTTAATATTAAATTAATGTGAATAAATCATTAACCTATTTTTTATTTAGATTTAATTTTGTACTTTAAGTCCGGTTGTATCACAATATTTTCCCTTGTTTTCTAACTATGTACGATCCCACAAAACCGTATAAAAGAAACATCCTCGCACTCATCAAAAAGACCTGGGATTCCTCACCCCTTACCGTTACACCCGGCTACAATGCAATTTTTCAAAGAAATTTTTCTTACCCTGAAGTTGATCACACAGATGGCATAGGCACAAAAGGCTGTTATCATTGGAAAAAAAGAACATTTAAAAATGCAGTGATTGATTCACTAGCAATGAATCTTAATGATCTTGTGTTAAGCAGGGCAGTTCCGTTCAAACTTCAGAACCACATTATGTTGCCTATGGATGATCATCAGGCAATCATCGAAATTATTGAAACTTTTGCTGAAGAATGTGCCAAACGGGGAATTGCAATGACAGGAGGAGAGACCTCGGTGCATTCAAATCTTGATGGACTTGAAATAAGTTCAACCGTATCAGGATATATAAAGGAACTTAAGCCGAACAAATTTATTGCAGGAGATGTTCTTGTTGGATTTCGCAGTAACGGACTTCATTCCAACGGATTTACGAAGGTGAGAGAAATTTTTGGTGAGGATGATAGGGAAGAATTTACTACACCTACAAAAATCTATTCCGATGATCTCCTTAACTTGAACGAAAGTCTTGATATTCATGGAATGATGCACATGACAGGGGGTGGTTATACAAAGTTCAAAGACCTTTTAATCTCTGAAAATCTTCGATTTAATAGAAATCATAAACTGCAACCCCAATCGATTTTTCAAACCATTTATCAAAAGGGAGTATCTGACAGCGATATGTACAGCATATTCAACTGCGGTATCGGTTTCATTATTTCGGTTCAAGCGAGCGATGCGAATGCAATTATTCAACAATATGATGCCGACATCATAGGAGAGGTTGTTTCCGGTGACGGGGCAGTCTACTTAGAATCGGCGTTCAGCGATTCGGAAATTCAACTCTAATGAAAGCGAATATGGATAGAAAATTTCACAGAATCGAAGTCGCTTTCAAACCAACAAACAAGCATCCGGAATCTCTATCCATCAAAAAAAGAATCGTTGAGGATCTCAACTATTCAATCCATGATGTTGATATCATCAGTGTTTACACTCTCCACGGCAATTTTACAGATTCCGAACTTCATTCTCTCGGTAAATCCCTCTTTACAGATCAAATCATTCAGGCTTATACTCTTCACAAATCCGCAGCCAAGAAATTCGATTGGATGATTGAGATTGGTTTCAAACCCGGTGTTACGGATAATGTAGGTCATTCAGCCTCAGAAGCAATAAAAGATATTCTCGGTAAATCATGCGATGTTTATACTTCAAAACAATATCTATTACGAGGTAACATTACACGAGAGCAGGCAGAACATATTACGTCAGAAATACTTGCCAATAACCTTATCGAACGATGGACAATACTTAGCAAGAAAGAATTTTCTAAAGGAACAAGTATTATAGCTCCACCCGTTGTTCATATCAAGAATAAACCTCATGTAGAAATAATTAATCTTGATGTTTCTGATACTAATCTCATCCGTTTAAGTAAAGAACGACTTCTTGCGTTAAGCCTTGAAGAGATGAAAGCCATAAGTGCATATTATACTTCTCAAGATGTGATTGATGAGCGCAAAGAAGTAGGATTGACTGTTCAACCAACTGATGTTGAAATTGAGGTGTTGGCACAAACGTGGAGTGAACATTGCAAACATAAAATTTTTAATGCCCGTATCGAATATATTGAAAACGGTAAGCAGATTACTATTAACTCTTTGTTTGATAGGTTCATAAAAAGGTCGACAAAAGAGATTGCTAAGAAGGTTGATTGGCTTGTTTCTGTATTCACAGATAATGCCGGGATAATAAAATTCAATGACAAATGGAATATTGTCATGAAGGTTGAGACGCATAACTCTCCCTCAGCATTGGATCCATTTGGGGGCGCGGTAACGGGAATTCTTGGTGTCAACCGTGATGTTGCAGGGACGGGTATCGGCGCGAAAATATTATTTAACACTGATGTGTTTTGCTTTGCCTCTCCGTTCTACAACAAACCATTACCGCCGCGGTTAATGCCGCCGCGAAGAATTTTTGCAGG
>ORJL010113924.1_pt1 | contig 22223 bp, 11 predicted proteins | sample 1779941 | NCBI WGS metagenome assembly ORJL01 (sample SAMEA104232317, study PRJEB22302) | groundwater metagenome | biome: forest; feature: aquifer; material: groundwater | place: USA | collected 2011-08-07 | depth 5.8 m
CCGAGAAGCTCCAGCAATCGCTCGCGGTTCTCGATCTGCCGCAGAAATTCCGTTACAGGCTGCGATAGGTTGCGCGGGATGGATCGATTGGTTTGAAAAAGCCGCTCCAGATAAGGATCAGGCCCCCCCCAGATAAGCAGGTCCGGGTGAGCCACAGCGTATTTGCCCACCGCCAGACCCAAGGTGTCTTTGCCCGGAAGATTCTCCGCTTGGATGACCTGCAAGAACAGTTGCGCCGGCCCCAACTTTTCCTGGCTAACCAGAGCGGCGCCCTCTTCGGTCATGGAGCGCGTCAGCGCTCCGGCCTGGACAACCACCGCCTCATCCACCGCCCGCAGATGCGCGGGCACAAGCAGCCCAAGGCCCAGGAACGCAAGGCCCAGTTCGACAAAAACAAGTATCCAAACCAAACGTCGCATCGCCAGTGTCAACCAGACTGATCACATACTACGCGAGGGTCAGGCAATTACCAACAAGCAATTCATCAAAAACGCGCCGTAAATGCGCCGCTCTCCGTTTTTCGAGACTCCAATTGCGGTGCTCGGATAAGCGCGGTGGACGGCGGCCGATTGCTGGCCCGGGTTCACTTGAGCGCACCGTTGGGGGTCAACAGCGTGCTTCGGCATTCGTTCCCACCGCATTCTTGACACCACTACCGGGGCAGCTAGACCACAGCGCGGAAGCGGAGCATAAACCGCTCGATTCCGACCCTCCCCTCATCTAGGCTAGAGGCATGAACCTGTCACCGGCGTCAGACCAAATCGAGGCTTGGTTCACTCCACGCCGCTTCGCGGTCCTGCTGGCGGTGCTGATCGCCGTCGCCTTTCCGGATGTCCTGTTTGGCGGACGCACCTTCTTCTACCGGGACTACGGCGTGCTTGCCTATCCGACAGTCCATTACTTCCGGGAGTCGTTGTGGCGGGGTGAAGTCCCGCTCTGGAACCCGTTGAGCAACTGCGGCGTGCCGTTTCTGGCCCAGTGGGGCACGATGGTTTGCTACCCCGGGGCGCTGATTTATCTGGTGCTTCCTCTGCCGTGGTCACTGGGCTTCTTTACCCTGGCGCACCTCTTTTTGGCGGGATTGGGGATGTACTTCCTGGCGCGCCGATGGGCGGCGAACGATTTCGCCGCGAGCTTGGCCGGGGTGATCTTTGCATTCAACGGAGTCACCCTCTCCTGCCTTATCTGGCCAAACTACCTGGTGGCTCTGGGGTGGATGCCGTGGGTGGTGTCAATGGGGGAGAGGGCTTGGCGGGAAGGGGGGCGGCTGCCACCTCTGGCCGCGATCATCGGAGCGTTTCAGGTGCTCTCGGGCGTTCCGGAGCTCGTGCTGTTCACCTGGCTGGTGCTGGGGTTCCTCTGGCTGGGCGCGCTCGCCTGGAGCACGGAACCGCGGTGGCGGGTGGCGGCCCGCTTCCTCGGGATACTCGCGCTGGTCTTGGGCTTGACCGCGGTGCAAACGCTGCCGTTCCTGGACTTACTCGCGCATTCCCAGCGCGACCGGACTTTCGCGACGGCCAAGTGGGCGATGCCCAGTTGGGGTTCGGCGAACCTGCTTGTCCCGCTCTTCCATTCCTACCAGAATACCCAGGGGTTGTTCTTCCAGACCGGACAGGAGTTCTTCTCCTCGACCTACATGGGAGCGGGAGTTCTCCTGATGGCGGGTTGGGCCGCGGGCCGCGCCCGTTGCGGGCGGGTGATCCTGTTGGTGTTTCTTGCGGTGGCGGGTCTGGCCTTCGCGGTGGGCGAGAACGGCCCCGTGTACCGCGGGTTCCGTTGGGCGCTGCCGCTGGCCGGCGTAGCCCGCTACCCCGTGAAATTCGTCCTGTTGGTCGCATTCGTCCTACCCCTGCTGACCGCGTACGGCGCCGCGCGTTGGATAACCCTGGAGGCCTCAGCGCGAAAGCGCGAAGGACGATGGCTCGGTGCCTGTGCGTTGCTCCTACTCGTGGCTATGGCGGCTCTCCTGGGCGTCGCACGACTGAGACCTTTGCCGTTGGACCAATGGCCCGCCACACTCACCAACACCGGCATGCGCGCCGCCTTCCTCCTCGTCACCCTGGGTGTCTGGTGGATCCTCGGACGGTTGCTCCGTCCGCAGCGTCGCATCCTCGCCGCTGTCTCGTTGCTGCTCCTGGTCTGGCTCGATTTCCAAACCCACGTTCCACGGCAGAACCCGACCATCCACTCCTCGTTCCTGATGCCGGACTTGGCCGGGCTGGCCTCCGTGCCGCGGTTGGGGACGGGCCGCGTGATGATCACGCCCCGAGCCGAGGAGGCGTTCCTGCGCAGTCGGGTGGCTGATTTCTCACAGGATTTCCTGGGCAAACGTCTTGCGCGTTGGTCCAACCTGAACCTGATCGACGCTGCGGCCAAGGTGAACGGCTCGGCCACTCTCCAGATTCGTGAGCAAGCGCAGGTGCAGAATCTCCTCTATACCAACAGCGACATCGACCTGCCGCGTCTGGCGGATTTCCTGGGGGTCACACAAATCTCATCCCCCACAAACGTCGTCGAGTGGGTCGCCCGTTCCACCGCCATGCCCCTGATCACCGCCGGGCAACGCCCCCTGTTCACGCCGCCAACGGCCGCCCTGTCAGCGCTGACCAACGCGGACTTCGACGCCCGTCTCGTGGTCTATCTACCCGAAGCGGCCCGGGGAGTCGTTCGTGCCACGAATGCAGCGAGGGCCAGCGTCCGGATGCGCCGGTTCGCGGCCAACACCATCGACTTCGACGTGGAGGCAACAGAACCCGCGTGGGTGGTGATCGCGCAGTCCTGGTATCATCCGTGGCGCGCGCTCGTGGGGGACCAACCGGCCCGAGTCTGGCGGGCAAACCACGCCTTCCAGGCACTCGAGGTTCCCGCAGGCGCGAGCCGCGTACGGCTGGCGTACGTGGATGACCCCTTGCGCCTTGGCCTGGTGATCTCCGTTGTCTCGGTACTTGCTTGCGCCGTGTGGGCGAGGCTTCCTGTTCGACCGCGTCAGTGAAGAATGATCCGGCTCACGCCGGATGCTACGGGAGTCGTAGCAGCCGACGTCAGTCGGCTCTAACTTCATCCCCCCCGCCGAATCCATCCATCCACGTTGATACCGCCAAAGTCGCGTCGCCCTGGAAGCCTCGGGAGTAGCACGTTCGAATTCCCGGACACTGCGCCGTCGCAGCCGCGGTCATGGGAACGCGATCCGATAGTATTCGCTTGCGTCGGGGCCGGCGGGTAATTCCAGCAGCACGCTGTTAGTGCCTTGGAAGAGGCTGGTCAAGATCTGCCACCGACCGAGGTCCCTTGCGCCCAGGAGGGCCATAGCAGGAGGCGGAGGCGAGGGGATGGTCAGACGCAACCGACCGGATTCAAGACCGCCATGCAACGGAGGCGGGACTGGGCGGTTCAAGCTCGCGGTTGCGCGTGGGTGTGCGCGCTGCATCGCCCAGGCGTTGGCCGCCGGGCCACTGCCGGTTTGCAGGGCGTGGAGCACCTTGTCTCCTATGATGTACAAGCGCCCGTCCAGACCCAGCACCGGGCCAGCCAAGGGAAGCGGACCTCCAGTGTCGTACATCCAGCGGACCTGGCCACCGCGATCGACTGCCGCCAGATTGGTGCCTGAGCCAAGGTAAAGCAGTCCATCCGCCGCGAGGGCGATGGCGGGCGGAAAGACGGTGCCCTCCAGCGGGGTTGTCCAAAGCTCCGTGCCATCCGATCGGAGCGCCTCCAGGACACACATTCCCGTTCCGGTCGCGCTGTTAGTCACTAACAATGACTCGTAGATCGTGCCGTCGGATCCAATCGCGGCTGTGGTCAGGCTCCGCAAAGCCGGGAGCAGACTCCATCTGGGATGGCCATCAGCGTCAATAGCCTGGATGGGTCCGTCGGTCGTCGCAACCAGAGCGCCGCCCGCGCTGTCAAGCGCAAGGCCGCTGGATGGGACCCCGCTCAAAAGGGCGGACCATCTCTCCGTGCCATCCGGATTCAACGCGAAAAGCTGGTGATCGTAGGTGGCCAAGCGCAGGGTGGCATCGGCGGCAACGACGGGTGCGTCGTGCAGTTCGCCGGTGAAGGCTTTCCGCCAGAGCAGCGAGCCATCGGGTAAATATGCCGCGAGGCTCCTGATCCCGTCCACCACGTAGAGGGTGCCGTCGGCGCTGATCGCAGGGGCAGTCAGGAAGTGGAGGGTTGGCTCTGCTGTCCACCGCGGGTTACCATCCGGGGTGAACGCATGCAGACCGTTAAAGGTGCTCAGATACACCGTACCGTCCGCGCCGACAACCACCGGCCCGGATGCCTGAGAGTTCAGGTTGGTCTCCCAGCGCTTGGCGCCGTCCGCCGCGATTGCGATGAGCCGGCCGTAGTAGGTGTAAGTATACACCGTACCGTCGAACCCTAATGTCAGACCGTAGAGCCTTTCGGGTCCCGCGAAGGACCAGAGCTTGCTAACATCCTGAGGCAATCCGACCGCAGCGGAGGATGCGAAGGGACCGGTTCCAGCCTGGTTGCGCGCACGCACGTCGTACACGTACTCCATGCCGGGCTGGGCGGAGGTATCGTCAAACCTGCTGGTGCCCGGGCTCACCGTCCCGACCAGGACCGAGTTGGTCTCTCCCTTCGCAGCTCGCCAAATCTCATTTGTCTGCCATTGTCCGTTGTCGAGCCATGTGACCCGTAATTTGTCAAGGAAGGGGGTCGCCACGACCTGTTCCGGAGCTGGCGGCGATACGAGTCGCCGGGCAAGACTCGAAGTCCCCTTTGAGTCGTGTCGGGCCATGGGCCATCCGCCGACCTGTGGTCCCGCAGGCACTTGCAGCGCCTGCAGCTTCCCGTTGGACAGTGCGACCAGCAGCAGACCGTTCTTGCATAAGACCGGCGGCCCTACTGGCACTGCGGCGAGCGGGTATTCGCACGCCTCGGAGCCGTCCGATCGCAACGCGATGATGCGTGCTCCGGGACGCTCAACGAGGAAGTAGATCAAGCCGTCCGCGCTCAAGCACGGAGGCTCGGAGGCGGCTTCGGGCGGTGAGAAGGACCAATTCGTGGCGCCGTTCGGTGAAAACGCCCTTAGGCCTGATCCACTCCAATAGATTGTACCGTCAGCGGCGATGCATGGTGACCCCACTGCCGAAGATGAGGCGGGACCCTGAGCGGTCCAGAGCTGGCCTCCGTCCAGGCCGAAGGCTCTCAGGGTGCCATACCCGAACCCCACATACGCTGTTCCATCCTCACCCACGGTTAGACGACTCCCGGAAGCAATCGGGGCCGACCACCTTCGACGACCGTCCGGATGGTAGCTGGCGACCCACAGCCCGGTATCGACCGTGATCGTGCCATCAGGCCCGACAACAGGAAGCGAGCTGGATGACGCAGAGCCGGGGAGCGAGGATTGCCAGAGCAGATCACCGACCGGACTCATAGCTCCGATCGAATACTGAGTGACGTAGTAAAGCGTTCCATCCCATCCTACGGCCAGGGGTGCTACGACCTCGACTGGGCGTGGACCGATCATAAACTGTCTCACGAGCGTGCCCTGTAGATTCACCACCGCTACGCTGCTGCCGGCAAACCCTCCCAGACAGTACACGTTTCCGTCTGGTCCAACCGCCATCCCGAGGGTGTACACAATCGGCAAGGGCCGGCGCCAGAGCAGGCGGCCGTCCGGCGAAATGGCCGCTGCGTAATTGGTGGACGCCCACACCGGCGCCGTGGTGACCTCCCTCCAGGAAATTAGGATCGTACCGTCGTCGGCAACAACGGGTGAGGTGTCCAGCGCGGCCGGAGTAACGAATTCCCAGAGTTTGGCGGTCTGCCGCGCGCTAACGGGTTGACTGTGGGCACTCCACCCTTGTGCGTTGAACGCGCGAAGCCAGTAATGATAGGAGACCCCGTAGTCTGCCTGGTCGTCATCGTATTGGAGAGCCACCGTCAGGTTGGTTGTCACGCTCCCGGCTAGCGAGAGATCGTTCGTAGTGCCGCGCAACAGCTCGTATCGTTCGGCTCCCGGCGAACTCCGCCAGGTCACTCGGATCATCCCGCCGCAGCCTCCTGCAGGGCCGGCAACCACCTCCGCAGGCACCACTGGCGCAGCAGGCAAGGTCGGTTGTGTTCCTCGATGTGCCGGGTCATGCTGGAACATGGGCCAGCCCGATTCCGCCAAAGGGGCATTGCCGCGCAGACACCAAAGCATCCCGGCGTCGGTGCCGAAAACGATGTTGCTCGCCGCGGAAATCAAGGGGGCGGCTCCTATGGCACCCCCAGCGTCAAATTGCCAGCGGGCGGACCCGTCCCCGTTGGCGGCGAAGAACCGTCCGTCCGTCGCGCCGAAGTAAACAGCGCCATCGGATGCGATGGCAGGAGAGGCTCGGACGGGGGCGCCAGTCGGAAAGGCCCAGCGCGTCGAGCCATCAGCGTTCAAGGCGTACAGGGCGTTACTCTCACTCCCCAAATAGACGATCCCATCCGGCCCGATCGCCGGGGTCGAGAAATAGTTTGTGCCCTCCAGTCCCTGCCACCTTGTTGAGCCATCGGCTGCCAGAGCCCAGGCGTGTCCGCGCAAATACGCACGGCTCCTGTCTCCGGCACTTGCGAAGAGGAGCGAGTTGTCCGGGCTGAGCGCCAGGCCGCCAACCACCTCGCCGTCGGTTCGCGCGCTCCAGAGGACCGAGCCGCCTGAGTCAAGAGCCACCGCCGTATAGCTACCAACCATGAAGACCTGTCCATTGGCGGCCACGGCCGGTCCGGCTGCGAACTTAAAGATGGAGCCCGGCGGAGCGTTGGTGTAGGTCCATTTGACGGAACCGTCTGGACGTAGCGCGTAGGTAACAGGAGGGGCGCCAAAGTAGATCGTGCCATCTGGGCCAACTGCGGGTGTTGTAGTGACCGCATTCCGGGCTTGGAAGACCCACTTTACGCCGTTGTCAGGCGCCAGGGCGTAGAGATTGTAATCGAAGCAACCTACATAAACCGTCTGGTCGGCACCTATGGCCGGTGCGCACCGCACCACATCTCCAAAACCACGAACCCAACGGACACTCCCATCGGCGTCGATTGCATAGAGCCAGCCGTTGGTCCCGGAGATATAAAAGTTTGGATCCCCGTACCGATTAGTGTAGGAGGTGGCGTAAATCGTACCATCGGCTGCCTCCGCCGGGGCGTTGAAGGCCTGCCCGCTAGCGCTCAACTGCCAAACCACGCCGCCGGATGGCGGTAACGGTCGAAAGCCTGTGGTCGGGCCAGCAAACGGACCGAGCCCACCCGCATTTCGCGCACGAATCCAGTAATAGAGCGTTACTGACGCAGGAGCGGTAAGATCCTCAAAGGAGTTGGTGGTCACCAGGAATCCAACCAGGCGCGTAGCGGTTGATAGGCCGTTGGTCGTGTTACGCCAGACTTCGTAGGTGAGCGCCCCGGGGAGAGACTCCCAAATGAGCCTGATCTTGTCAGCCGGGTCACCCTGAGACGCCTCCAGATTGGCAGGGGCGGCAGGAAGCGGGAGTGCTGGCGTACGGCCAGTGTGGCGAGCATCGCGGCCGAGTGTCGGCCATTGCGCATCGGCAGGCGGGGCGACAGGGGATAGCGCGCCAAGCGTGATCCCGTCCGAGGCAACATACACAGTCCCGTCAGCCCCCAACGTCAAGGCGATGGACGTCCCGTTCGTGTCCTGGGATGTCTTGAGGAGCGTCCCATCCTTCCTCACTGCATAGACGAGGCCGTCGGAAGCACCGAAGAGAATGGTCCCGCCGGTGGTCAAGGCTCCGGCTCCGTCGATCGCTCCACCTGCTTTGAACGTCCACTTCAACCGTCCGTCCCGATCCAGGCAATAGAGATTGGTGTCGGCGCAGCCGATGTAGACGGAACCGTCGGCGCCGATCACCGGAGAGTCTCCAAACACCATCGGCGCGCCGAAGTGCCACCAGCGCGTGCCGTCGGGGTGAAAAGCGAACAGGTGGCCGCGTCCCGGATCCAACCCGCCGGGTTCGATGGAAGTGATATAGACCGTTCCGTCTTCAGCCACCACCGGGCTGTTGAGGGCAAACCAGAGGAAGCTATCCGCTGGCTCCTTTGCGCTGGCGCTCCACAGGAGCTGGCCAGCAGGACTGAGAGCGCACAGCCCGGCATTGTTCGCCCCAGCGTAAATGGTTCCATCGCTGCCGATGGCGGGGCGGCCGTTGACCACAGTCCCCACAGCACCGTCCGGGGCGGTGAACGTCCAGAGGTTCGTCCCGGACGGACTCAACGCGACCAATGTGCCGTCGCTGGAACTGTAGTACACCGTTCCATCGAGCCCCAGCGCGACGCCGGCCAGGTTTGGTGGGATCGTCCCGTACTGCCAGAAATTCGTACCATCGGACTTCACGGCGTATAGGACCGACTGGACCCATGCGGTTCCACCGACGGACCAATAGCTCGTCCCGTCATCACCGACTGCGGGCGGCGACGCGAACCCGTCCACGGTGGACCGTCTCCACCGCTGGCTGCCGTCTGGGTTGATGGCAACAAGCTCGGCGGGAGTCCTGAAGGGGCCGCCGAACTCGATACCGTCCGCTCCGACATAGATCACGCCATCGGCACCCACGGCCGGGGAAGAGTGCGCAAGCGGGCCAGGTACATACGCCCGCCAATTGGTGGCTAAAGGAGACTGGGCCCAGAGGCTCGAAGTGAGACCCACGATGAGGAGAAGGGCGAAGCCGCCCCCCCCTCCAAGACCGTTATTAAGCTTCATAAGCTGCTCATATACGATGCCGTGCCACCACCTTCAATCCTAAAGATTCCCATACGTGCGAGCGCGCGGGCGGCCAGACCCCGGACAGCCAGACGGACGCGTCAGTTGCGCCCGAGCCGCTATCTGCCTGGCAGGCGGCCCAGGGCTTCTCCCCTCTCAGCAGCCGTCGCCCAATTCGCTGATTTCCGCCCTCGCGGCCGCTTCGTTCAAAACGACGCGCCATATGTAAGATTGTTCTGCAATGGAGCCAGTGCCGCCTGGAAGCAGGGCACGGGCGACATCTCCAGGCCGCCGAACCGCGGTCGGCGGGGGACGGGCGTCTCTCGGGGACGGGAATGCGCAGGCTTCTTGACCACGGTCAAGGGAGGTGCGATGAAGAGAGCGTAGATTGTGAATGTGCGTTCACAAAAAACCATGCGTGCGCCAAAAACAAGAACCGAGATTCGACAGGACCAGATCGCCAAGGCCGCCCTGGCGCTGATTTCCCGCCGCGGCTTCAGTCACTTGAACGTGGCCGGCCTCGCGCGGAAGGTCGGGGTCGTGCCCTCCGCGGTGTACAGGCATTTCCGGGGCAAGGACGAGGTGTTGGACGCGGTCCTGGACCTCGTCTCCGAGCGCCTCCTGGCCAACGTCGAGGCGGTCAGGCAGGAGACACCGGATTCGCTGGAGCGCCTCCGCCAGTTGCTCCTGCGGCACGTGCAACTGGTCCGCAGCGAGGTCCCGATCCCGCGCGTGGTCTTCTCCGAGGAAGTGTTCACGGGGCACGCGCGTCGGCGTCGCCGCGTTTATCGGATGTTTCACGAGTATCTTGCGGCGGTGGCCGGAATGATCCGGGAGGGCCAAACCGCAGGCCACATCCGTCTGGAGCTGGACGCCGACACGTTGTCGGTGATGTTCCTGGGTCTCGTCCAACCCGCGGCAATTCTCTGGCTGATGAGCGACGGCGAGTTCGACCTCGCCAGGCACGTAAACCGGGCCTGGGGCGTGTTCCGCGGAACCATCGAGCAGAACGCCGCCTCCGAGCGCTCGCACAGGGAGCCTGTCACGCTCCGAGCCCGGCGCGGAAAGGGACAAAGCTCGCGGCATTCGAACGCGGAATGGAGGGCATCCCGCCCCACGCCGTGACGATCCGAATCAAACGACGATTTTATGACGAACCAACCGATCCATTCCTGACTATGAACACCACACCTCGCTCCTACACAAAACTCTGGGTCAGTCTAGCGACCGTCATCGTTCTCTCGTTTGCCCTCCTGGGCTATTACGGCACGGAAATCTATCGCCTGGCTCCGCCGGTGCCCCAACGTGTCATCACCACCGACGGCACGGTGCTGTTCACCGGGCAGGATATCAAGGATGGACAGAACGTTTGGCAGTCGATGGGCGGACAGGAAGTCGGCACCGTTTGGGGTCATGGGGCCTATGTCGCGCCCGATTGGTCCGCGGACTGGTTGCATCGTGAGACCACGTGGTTGCTCGACCACTGGGCGGCGGAATCCGGCGGTAAGACCTTTGAGCAACTCGACCCGGAAAAACAGGCGGGGCTCAAGGCACGCCTCAAGAAGGAGATCCGCTCTAACACGTACGACGCAATTACCGGGGATTTGGTGGTCTCGCCCACACGCGCCGAGGCGCTCAAGGCGGTGAGCGCGCACTACGCCGGCCTCTTCGGAAACGCCCCTGAACTCCAGAAACTCCGCAAGGCCTACGCCATTCCTCTGAACGCGATCCGAGACCCGGAGCGCCGGCGGTGGATGAACACGTTTTTCTTTTGGGCGGCGTGGGCGTGCGGCACCGAGCGGCCTTGCAGCACGATCACTTACACCCAGAACTTGCCCCCCGAGTCGCTGATCGACAATCGTCCGACCGGTTCGATCGTTGTCTGGTCTGTGATCAGTTTCGTCGTGCTGCTTGGCGGCGTGGGCGCGATGGTTTGGTATTTCGCTGTGCAGCGACACGGCGAAGGCGAGGAGTCCGTTGAGGCGCCGGCGACGGATCCGTTGCTCGCGCTCATGGCCACCCCGTCCATGCGAGCGACGCTGAGATACTTCTGGGTTGTGGCTGCGCTGATGGTCGTGCAGATCGGGCTGGGCGCGATCGCCGCTCACTACGGCGTGGAGGGAGACGGCTTCTACGGCTTCCCGCTGAGCGATTGGTTGCCGTATTCCGTAGCGCGCACGTGGCACACACAACTCGGCATCTTCTGGATCGCCACCGCCTGGCTGGCCACGGGCCTCTTTGTCGCCCCTGCGGTGTCCGGTTATGAGCCCCCGGGGCAGAAGCACGGGGTGAATTTTCTCCTGCTCTGCCTGGTCATCATCGTTGTGGGCTCGCTGGCAGGCGAATGGATGGGGGTGGAACAGAAGCTGGGGCTGGTCGGCAACTTCTGGTTCGGCCACCAGGGCTATGAATACGTGGACCTTGGCCGCTTCTGGCAGATCTTCCTCCTGGTCGGTCTCTTCCTTTGGCTCGGGCTGATGGGGCGCGCGCTGTGGCCCGCGTTCAAGAACCCGGGGCCCAACCGGCACCTGCTCGCGCTGTTTCTCGTGGCTTCAGCCGCCATCGCGCTGTTCTACGGGGCGGGCCTGATGTGGGGAAGGCAAACGAACCTTGCCGTGGCTGAATACTGGCGCTGGTGGGTGGTGCACCTGTGGGTGGAAGGCTTTTTTGAGGTTTTCGCCACCGTCGTCATCGCGTTCCTCTTCACCCGGATGGGCCTTCTGAAGCCAGCCACCGCCACCACAGCGGTGCTATTTTCCACAGTTATTTTCCTGTCGGGTGGCATCCTCGGGACGTTCCATCACTTGTATTTCACCGGGACGCCCACGGCCGTGCTTGCGCTGGGCGCGACCTTCAGCGCGCTGGAAATCGTGCCACTGGTGCTCATCGGCTTCGAGGGCTACGAGAACCTGACTTTGAGCCGCGCGCGTCCCTGGGTGGCGGCCTACAAATGGCCCATCTACTTCTTCGTGGCGGTGGCGTTCTGGAACCTCGTCGGCGCCGGCCTGTTCGGCTTCCTCATCAACCCGCCCATTGGCCTCTATTACATGCAGGGGTTGAACACCACGCCGGTCCACGCCCACACTGCGCTCTTCGGCGTGTACGGCATGTTGGGCATCGGTTTGATGCTGTTCTGCCTGCGTGGGTTGACACGGCAGGACGCATGGAAATCGCGGGCGCTCTCGTTCAGCTTCTGGTCCATCAACCTTGGCCTCGCGTTGATGGTTCTGTTGAGTCTCCTCCCCGTGGGGTTGCTGCAAACCTGGGCCAGCGTGGAGCATGGCATGTGGTACGCCCGCTCCGCCGAGTTCCTGCAAACCGGCCTCATGGAGAAGCTGCGCTGGATGCGCGTGATCGGTGACACGATCTTCGCGCTCGGCGCGCTGAGCCTGGGCTGGTTTGTGCTAGGGTTGAACACCGGTTGGTCCTTTGAGGCCCGCACATCAGCCAAGGCGGAGTGAGCCGCAGGGCTCGCGCTGACTTGATTGCAGAATGCAGAATGCAAGCTAGCCAGGACTTGCCGGTCGTCCAGAGCCGCGCGTCGCCGCGGAAGTGGATCGCGCCGTGCGCAATTGCGGTAACGCTCAGGACTTGTTCGCCCAGATCCGGCTCGTTTACCACTTCCTCTTCCGGTTTGGATGTGTCCACCACCTGGGCCAGCCCTTTTCGCTCGAGCTCAAGGCACACAATGTCGCCTGAGGAGAACAACGCGACGATGAGCTGGCGGTCGCCGGCCGGGGTGGAGGCAGCGACGCTGGTCTTCTCGTGGCACATGGCGCGGCCGGTCGCCCAAAACTGTCACTCCCACATCTTCATTGACTTGGATAGTTGACCTTCCGTAACTCGACCTCGCCCCAGTCCACCGGTCGGTCGTCCCCCTTGTCCCCAGCCTCCGGCACGAGGAACTCCCGCACCGAAATGAGCGTCGGAGTCGCGTGCCATTGAAACTCGTACATGCCAGGCAGCACATCGTCCGCACGGAACGAGCCATCGGCGGAAACATGGGCGGAGAAGGTGCGTCGATCTGTATTGGCGGACCTGTACTCTGTGGATTGAAAATACGCCGCCTGCTCAGCGTGGGTTCTCAACCGCCAACCCTTCTCCAGGTTCTTGAAGCTCAGCGTAGTGATCCATGCCCCAGCATTCCTGGAATCGAGAGCCACACGCTCGGCCGTTTTAACCTTGCCGACGACCGTGCGGCCAATGCCGCCAACATTGGTCACCGTGGTTTCCCCGGCCCTCACATCCACAGCCGCAAGGTGGCTCATCGACCAGTGGTTCTCATCGGAGAGGAAGTGCCGGTTGAGGATGTAACGCCCGGATGGGACGAACGTAATGGCAAACCGGCCTTGCTCGTCCGGTTTGGCTTCGAACGCCTCCGAGCCATGAATCGGACCCTCAGCCATCGCCGGCTGGAGACGCACGTGTTCGCTGGTGCCCACGTGACGTCCAGCACGCAAAGTGCCTTCGATCCGGCCCCATCTCCGCAACGCAATCTGCCCTGACGCTTTCGACTGCTCAATCGACACAGTCGCAAACCCGTCCTCGTTGACCGCAACGATGGACTGCGCACCTTCATACATTGGCAGGACAAAACTGCCGTCCCGCCCCGCGCTTACGACCAGCCCTTCTTCGGGGAGGCCGCTGGGCCTGAACACCCCTTTGCCGAGGTATAGGTATCTTCCCTCGACCTCCAGCGCGACCTCGGCGTCAACTGCCGGCTGGCCGTTGGGCGACAGGACGACGCCCCTCACCTCAACGCCCGGAATCGGTTTGGGCTGCGGCGCACAGGACATCGCCCGTTCCCGCGTCCAGGTGCGGTCGGCGGTGCTGATGATTACTTCGAGTGTCTCGCCTGGCTTCAAACAACACCGCGAGCGCGGACCAGCGGCCGGGCCTGCGAAAGGCCGCGATCATTGAAATGCGCCGGCGCATCTGCTTCTTGCCCTCCAAAATGCCAATCAGTCCGGGAATGGCCGTCGGCCGGTTCAGGTTTTCGAGCAGCTTGACCACGGTTTCGCCGTAAGCGGTGCCGGCCTTGTCCCCGGCGCGGAGGAGCGCAAGCTCATCGCACGCCAATTCGCGGTCGGCGCGCAGCCGCGCGAAACCAAGCCACAAGAGAGGATTGAACCAGTGCATAATTTGCAGCGCCGCCACCAGCCAGTTGAGCCAAAGGTCGCCGCGTTTCACATGAGCGAGTTCGTGCAGAAAAATGTACCGTAGTTCCCGTCTTGCGAATTGTCCCCCAATACCGCGCGGCAACAGTAACCGCAACCGCAGCAGGCCGGTGAGCTGGCGGCGGAAAACCCACTGCGCCAGCAGCACGAGCAGGACAAGTACCCCGGCCTCTATCGAATGGTTGATCAGCCAGTTGAGCCGCTTCTCCAATCCCGAGGGCGCGTTCATTCTTACTCCTTTCGGTTAGGCAACCTTTTGAGTTCGTCCATCTCCTTTGGCGAGGGTTCCAGGGCCTCCCATTCGGCGTCGGAAATGTGCGGTGTCAGCTTCATGCTTTTACGCTTACACTTGTAATGCGAGTAACGATTACACCGGTAATTGATTCGTTGCAAGCTCTTTTTCCTTTTGGACGAGGCCCCTTCTGAAATTGGAGCCGCTGAGCGGTTGTGGAGTTACGGGGTTTTAGGAGGATGGGCGTTGGCGGCTTGAGGTGGCCTGCGGCGCGCTGAGGACAGCGACGCCCTACCTGGCGACCTCAGACCGAAATCATATTCTTGTAACTAAAACGTTCCGAATGGGGTATTGTCCAATGACTGTGTGAACCGGCCAAAACAAGAATGCAATCGCGCGGTGAGCGACGATAACGCAACCGCTGTCGCGCCCTCGGCGGCGGGGTGGTGAACGATGGACACCGTCCCGCCCATCGAAAGCGCGCCTGATCCCTTGGGCGCAACGACGATCAAGGATCTTTGGCGCAACCGCGCCATCGCCCCCGGAGGGGACGATTTCGAGCGGCTTGTCAGGACCTTCCTCCCGCTGGTCCGCGGGAGCGCGTCGCTGTTGCTCCCCGAGGACCCGGCGTCGGCCGCGGAGATTGTCGTCACGGTGTTTCGCTCATTCGCCTTTTCATGGCGCAGACTGCCCCAGCGCACGCTCGTCGCCGCCTGGCTCCTGCGGACGACCTGGTTCGCCGCGCTTCACGAGCGCAAGCGTCTCAGGCTGCCCGCGCCGGAGAAAACCTCCGCCGCTGGCGTGAGCCAGACCCTGTTTAAAGAACTCAATCGGTTACACCGCACCTTGCTGGACGCGGTCACCGTGCGCGTTGTTGTGCGGGGGACCGTCCAGGCCGAGACCAGGGCCGCGCGCGCCAAGGAAGCGCGCCAGCTCAAGCATGCCCATCGCGGCGTGGCAAGACTGGCGAAAAGGCTGCGAAAGAGCCGTGTTGTCCCTGATGCGGGCGCGCTCCTTGAAGGGATCGTTTCACCCGCGCCGCCGGAGACCGAGGGCCTGGTGTTGAGCCAACTGCGCGAGTGGTCACCCAAGGAGAAGAAGACGGATCTCGTTCGGGCCGTCTTGAGCGCATGGCAATGGGTTGGGGTGAAACGCATCTTGCGGCGGTTCTTGGTGTCGGTCGCGGTGACTCTATGTCTCCTGGTCGTGACGGGTGTGACGGTGGTGTGGCTGGCTCAGAACGGGTATCTGACTGCATGGTTCATGGGGCATTCAAGCCGGCAACTCGCCAAGGACATGCCCGAACTCGCCCAACCCGCGCGCCCATGGCCAAATTCGACCGCGCTGGAGGCTGCTGGTGCACGCAATCCACCGCGGACCGCGTCCGAGCTGTACGGGCTGACAAACGTCTGGAGCGCAAAACTCAGCTTCACGGAGAAGGAGTGGAAAGGCATCAGCCCGTCGCGTGTCCCACCGGTGCCGAACATGTGGCAAGAGGGTGGGACGATCGTCCTGCGGAACCCGAAAGCCCGCCGCAACGGCCTGGCGGGCGTTGTGGGAATCGAGTTCAACTGGGTGCATTCGAAGCTCGAGTTCGCTGGACTCACGTTTCCCGATGTCGCCACCCGCTACCGCGGGAACGGCACGTACCTCAACTCGCTCTTCGGCCCCAAGCAATCCTTCAAGGTGGACCTGAACAAGTACACCAAAGGTCAGAGCCTGGCCGGCATTCATACGCTCAATTACGTGAATGCTATCCCGGACAACACCTACATGCACGACGCCCTGGCGCAGCAACTGTTCCGTGATTTGGGTGTTCCCAGCCCCCGAACCGCCTTCGCTTATTTGAGCATGGACGTACCCGGCAAATTCACCAATCAGCCGCTGGGACTGTATGTGCTCGTGGAGAATGTCGATGCCGACTTTGCGTCCGACCGCTTCGGATCGAAGACCGTGCCCATTTTCAAGCCGGTGACACCCGAATTGTTCAAAGATTTGGGCGATGACTGGAAGGCCTACGCGGACATTTATGACCTCAAGACCAAGGCTACTCCCGCACAGTTGCAGCGGGTGATCCAATTCGCCCGCCTCGTCACCACCGCCGACGACGCCGAATTTGCGCGCCGTCTGGACGAGTTCCTCGATCTAGACGAATTCGCGGCCTTCCTGGCGGGTCATGTCCTGACCTCCAGCTATGATGGGTTCCTCGCCAACGGCCAGAATTTTTTCATCTACCTGGACCCCCGCTCGAACAAGTTCGGGTTCATCGCGTGGGATCAGGATCATGGTTGGGGTGAGTTCGGTTATGTGGCAACCGCTGATAGACGGGAGCGGGCGAGCATCTGGCAGCCCTGTTCCTACGACAACCGCTTCGTCGAGCGCGTGCTGAAGGTGGAGAGCTTCCGAGCGGTGTATCGCCGCCAACTTGAAAGCGCGGTTGCCAATCAGTTCACCGTCGAACGGCTTTTCCCTCAGATTGACCAACTCGCGTCCATTATCCGGCCCGCCATCGCCGCGGAATCCGATTTCCGGCTCAGGCGGTTCGACCAGTCGGTGAGCACCAACTGGCTGAGCGGCCCGCGGGACGGGCAGCCCGAAGGTCCCAGAGCGCCCGTTCACCAGCTTAAGCGCTTCATTACCAACCGCGTGAAATCGCTTCACGACCAATTGGACGGCAAAGTGGAGGGGGAGATCCTGGGGCGGCGGCGGCGGCAGTAGAGGCAGAGGGCCGTTCTTGAGTTTCGCCGGGCGCTGTGTGTACCCTGGCGCGTGCAACGGATCATTCGCCGGGCTGAGTTTGCCGAGCTGTCCGGCCTGTTCTTCCTGAACTCCATGGCCATGGGGGCATGGTACGTACCGCTGAGCACCGTGTTGGATGCCCACGGGCTGCAGTCGATCAAACCCATGGCTTTTGCCACGTCGGCCACCGCCGCCTTCGTGTCACCTCTGATCTTCGGCGCGATGGCGGACCGGCATGCGGCGCCGGTGCGCGTGCTGCGCTGGCTCTCACTGGCCACGTCCCTCGCAATGCTCGTGGTCGCGACCGCCATCCAACTTCGCGCCAGCCCCTGGCTCGCGCTCGCCCTGATCCAGGTTTTCGCGTTGGGCTCCGCGCCGACGGCGAGTCTGGCCAATTCCATCGTGATGGGGCGGCTCACCAACCCGCAACACCAGTTCGGACCCATTCGCGCTCTGGGCACGCTGGGTTGGATGACCGGTTGCTGGCTGGTCAGCGCCCTCCATGCGGATACCTCCACACGGGCCTGCTACGCCAGCGCGGCCATCTGGTCGCTCGTCGCCGCGTTTACCCTCTGGCTCCCCAATCCCGAGCCATTAAAATCGACCCAAACGATCACTCTGAAGCAGCGGCTGGGATTGGACGCGCTCACGTTGCTGAAGGAACGCGATCACCGAGTCGTATTCCTTACATCAGCCCTGTTCTGCGTTCCGCTGGCAGCCTTCTATCCCTACACCCCCACTCACCTGCGGCAGTTGGGTTTGGAGCGTACAAGCGCCTGGATGACCCTGGGCCAGGTAACCGAGATCGTCGCCATGGTGGGGCTGTCGAGGGTGTTGGGGCACTGGCGATTAAAGTGGACCCTCACCGCCGGGCTTGTTTTTGGATTGCTCCGCTACAGCCTTTGCGCGCTGGACGGAAAAGGCTGGGTGCTTGCCGGGCTGACGCTTCACGGTTTTGCCTACACGCTCTTTTTCATCACCGCCCAGATTTACGTGGATCAACGTGTCGCACCGGAGTGGCGCACCCGGGCGCAGGCGTTGTTCTGCCTGACGACCAGCGGCGTGGGCAATCTCATTGGCTATCTGAGCGTCGGTTGGTGGTTCCGGCTGGCGCACCAGGCGGGAACGATGGATTGGCCACTATTCTGGGGCGTCCTGGCGATTGCGGTTGCCTTGGTGCTGGGTTTCTTCCTTTCCGCCTACCGCGGGCGGGTCCGTCGGTAGTTCAATCGAACCCTTGGCGCGCGGCTTGAAGAGCCGCGCGCGATCGGCCATTTGTCTGAGGCGACCGGCGCCGTTGCGCCAGCTCCAGAGCTCGCACCGATTTACTTGGCGGGCAGGGGGCGCAACTCCTTCAACGGCTCGGGCTCCTTGTAGTGCCGCTTGAGTCCCACTTCGTTGAGCATTCCCGCGGGGACCCGCAAGATGAACTCGGGGAAGCACCGCTCCACGCGGTCGCGCAGCATCTTCTGGCCGGCCTTCGACGCCCAGAATTCCTCTTCCACTCTCGACAGCGCAATGCCCGCTTCCTCGGGCGACATGTTCTCGCGCTTGGCCAGCATCCACACCAGCTCCTTGTCGGTGGGAAGGCAGACGGGAAACGGCACGAACTTCAACGTGATGTCCTGTTCCTCGTCGGCCTCCGGGTCGAGCGCCTTGACCTTGATCTCACTGGCAAACTGGCCGCCGTTGGGCAACGCCACTTCGACGGCCAGGCTCTGTTCCTTCTTGTTCGGTTTGACGGTCACGTCTCCTTCGCCGAAGGAATCTGAGAGCTGGCGTTTGACCTCCATGAGGGGTTGCGGTTCGAGGTCGGGGAGTTCGCAGCGGGCGCAGAACTTCTCGAAGGCCGCCGCGCGGACCTTCAGTTTGAGTTCGCTCTCAACGGCGTCGTAGATCTTCGACGCCAGTTGGGCGTCGTGGGTGGCCTTGGGCAGCACCTTCTTGAGGAGTTCGAGCAATTGAGCCTCGCTGGTGACTTTGGTCTTGGTCGGTTCTTTTTTCTTCATGTGTCAGAAATGGGAGCGTGTTGTGATGGATTTTTCTGGAAAGCGCAACTCGGATTTCTGGGAGGCGGTGGTGGAGCATACCCTGGACAGGGCTGCCCGGAGCAAGGGGGATGGCTAGTCGGTTGGTTTGAGCCAGTCCACCCGGATGTTCTCGGAGTCGCAGACGCCGATCTCCACCAGGGCCGCGTTTTGATAGAGTTGGAGGTTGGCTTTGGCGGGTGGGGCACCGGCGATCTCGCGCTGGCGCTGCAACTCCTCGATTGACAACACATCCAAGGCCACCGGGTCGGTGCTAAAGCGCAGTTGGTTGAGGACCGCCGAGTAATGGAGCAGGCTCCGCTCCTCGCCGTAGTATTGGGCGGCCAGGGCATCAACGATGTTCAACACCACGCGGTCCCCGAGGATCGGCAGCGCGTAGATCTCGGGCACTGCGGTCACAAGCCGGTCGGTCTGGGTGGAAAAGCGCATGGTGTTATCCACACTGCCCATCGCCAGGCTGTAGAGACAGCCGGAAACACCCACCAGGTTGTGGTTCAGGAGCGGTGTGATGTTGATGATCTTGGTGATCTGGTCGGTTACCAGGCGCGACACGAACGACTTGCGCCCCAGCCCCTCGCCCGTCTGGCCAAACTCGCGGTCACCCCAAACCAACTGGCCGATGATGGGCGTTTCATAAAAATGGTTTGTCGAGTAACCGGCTTCCAACGCCCCCTCGACGCGGATTCCGTAGCGGTCCGCCAGGCTGAAGTATCCGGCCAGCCGCAATTGCGCCGCGTGCTTGTCCCAGATAACGATGTGGCTCGATGGGATCCCTGCCTCCAGCAATCCTTGGACTGCGGCCTCGACCACGGCGGGCCGGGTGCCACTCATGGGGCCGGGGGCGCAGAAGACCTTGATACCCACGACGTCCTGGGTGGACACGAGGCTTCGCCACGCGGCGGACGATGTGGCTTTGCCGGTCAGGTTCGTCAGTCCGCGATCGACCATCGGTCGGAGGACAGCAAGGCGCGTGGAATACTCGACCAGGGCCAGAGGTTGTTCGACCACCACCACCCGGGCCGGTGCGGGGGCAACGGCGGGCGCGGGCGCGGAGGCGGATCCCGCGGGCGATTCTGCCAGCGGCGCCGCCAGCGCGAGCGCGGATAAGATCAAAATGACGACTCGGACGATCACGGGGCGAAAAACGTGCGTTTCTTGACTCAACGCGCGGCGGATGCTACCACGGTGCAACATGGTGACCACAAAAAAAGCGGGACCGGAAACCGAAGGCCTGCCGCGGGGGCGGTGTTCGGAGGGCATGGCTCGCCTGGCAGGCTGGACCTTCCTTGCTGTGATGGTCATTTTCCTGGCGTCGGGCTGTACGCCCGCGGGCCCGAAGGCACTTTCCACTGGCGAGCGGCTCTTGCAGGAGGGACGCGCCAGTGACGCCATTCCTCTGCTCAAGGAGGCTGTTATTCTTCTTGTGACCAACGCCCCCGCTTGCGCGCAGGCGTGGAACCATCTGGGGCTGGCCTATCATTACTCGGGGCGGCTCCGCGAGGCTGATCAAGCCTACCAGAACGCCCTCAAGAAGGACTTCAACCTGGTCGTGGTCCACTACAACCGGGGCTGCCTGCTTCTCGAGGAAAACCAGCTTGCTGGCGCCATCGCCGCTCTCACCACCTACACAGTCCACCGCCCCAAGGCCGTGGACGGCTGGCTCAAGCTCGGCTCGGCCCAGTTGCGCGCCCGGCAGTTCGACGCCGCGGACGTGAGCTTTCGCCAGGCTGTGGCGCTCAACCAGCGTCCGAGCGAAGCCTACAACGGCCTGGGTCTGAGCCAAGCCTTTCGACGCCGCCCGCACGAGGCTTTTCAGTATTTCCATGCCGCTCTGAAGAGTGAGACCAATTATCCTCCCGCGTTGCTCAATCAGGCCATCGTCGCCCAAGTCCAGCTCAACGACCGACCGCTTGCCCTTCAGAAATACCACGCTTATCTGGACGCCACCACCAACGCCGCCAACGAGACGGCGGTGATGGCTTTGGTAAAGCAGTTTGAAGCCGAGCTCCATCCACCACCGATGGCGCCCCCCACCAGTCCGCCTGTCCTTGCCGTAACTGTCACCAATCCTCCGACGCGCATCACCAACGTGGCGGCGGTCCAGCCTGCCGTCGCTCCGACGCACACCACCAATGTGGCGGCGGTGCAGCCTGTCGTCGTTCCTACGCACCCCACCAATGTCGCGGCGGTTCAGCCTGCCCTCGCTCCGACGCGCACGAATCCGCCTATGGCAATAGTGGCACCTCCAGTGACAGTAGCGCCTCCGCCTGCGGCCACGAACCTGGCGAGAGAGCCTCGGCCCCAGCCAGCCGCGATCGAGAGGCCCTTGCGTCCCCCCCCGGTAATCGAGAAACCGCAAGTCATCCAACCTGAGCCTCTGCCGCCGCTGGAAGTCGTGACACTCGCTGATGAACCAGAGGTCAAACCGGCGCAGAAACTCACCCTGCCCGACAACACTCCGCCGGCCGCACCACCGGCGACCGCACCGGCGACCGCACCGGCCACCCCGGATCGTGTTGGCCAGCCCGCCACCCCGGACCAAACGCTGATTGCTCCAACGGTGCAACCCTCCCCAGTCCCTGCTCCGGTGGACCAGGAGACCGGGTCCACCGCCAGTCCAGCTTCCTCGCTCGAGACCAGATCTGAGAAAAAATCCCTCCTTCAGAAGTTGAATCCGCTCGGCTGGTTCGGTTCGCGGAAAAAGCAGGAACCGGAGAGCAAACCCTCTCCTCTGGCGAAGCGTCCGGTCTCTGAGAAGAAGCTCGCGGATGCGACCGCCAAGCCTGCCTCGGCTTCCACCGTGCTTGCTCCCAGACCCAGACCCGAGCCCCCCGTCTTTCCCCGTTTCACCTATCGCAACCCTCCGAAACCCGCTGGGGGAGACCACGCTCTGGCGATGCGCTCTTTCACCGAGGGCATTCAGGCGCAGCGCAACAGCCGCCCCGGTGAGGCACTCGCGGCCTACAAAAAGGCGGTGGAGGCCGACCCAGCTTTCTTCGAGGCGCACTACAACCTCGGGGTGGCCGCCTGCGAAGCGCAGGACTATGCGGCGGCCCTGCCAGCCTGCGAGGATGCCCTGGCGATCAAACCCGAGGACGCAAACGCCCGATTCAATTTCTCGATCGCGCTGGAGAAGGCAGGCTACCCTGTGGATGCCGCCCACGAATTGGAGACGCTCCTGGCACGCGCGCCGGACGAGGCGGCTGCTCATTTCGCTTTGGCAAACCTTCAGGTTCAGACCCTGCTCCAGCCTGAAAAAGCGCGAGCGCATTATCAGAGAGTGCTCCAGCTCCAGCCGCGCCACCCGCAGGCCGCCG